>Ga0065721_10003666_pt1 | contig 143150 bp, 123 predicted proteins | sample Mesricmetagenome_FD_59108 | JGI IMG/M metagenome (GOLD analysis project Ga0065721, IMG submission 59108) | Mesophilic microbial community from rice straw/compost enrichment Sample: eDNA_1 v2 (version 2) | ecosystem: Engineered > Solid waste > Grass > Composting > Bioreactor | place: USA...
CCTGCCGCAGCAGTTCGGCCACGCGGTCCCGCCGTTCGGAGGCGGACATGTCCCGGAAATGGATCGTCAGCGCCTCGCCGATGATCGACCCGCAGGTCATGCGGGGATTGAGCGAACCGAACGGATCCTGGAAAATCATCTGCATTTCCCGGCGCAGGGGACGGAACCGGCGTTCGCTCATGGAAAGAATGTCCTTCCCGTCGAAGGTGACCTTTCCGGAAGTGGCGGGGATGAGTTTCAGCAGGGCGCGGCCCACGGTCGTTTTGCCGCTGCCGCTTTCGCCGACAAGGCCCACGGTCTGGCCGGCTTCCACGGTGAAACTGACCCCGTCGACGGCTTTCACGTCGTCAACCTTCCGCCGCAGGATCCCGCCCAAGACCGGGAACCACACGCGCAGATCCTTCACTTCCAGCAATGCCATCGCGCTAAGGTGTCCGGACGTCCCGAAAAATCAAGCGTTCGTCGAAGCGGCGCCCGCTCCGGCCGGGGAATCAGCAACCGGTCTCATGTTTTCTGGGCAATGATAAAGACGTGATTTTCCGGGAGTTGGTCATATTCCACATGACGGCACAAACAGCCGGACGCCTCCAGCACGGCCACAAATCCCTCCACGCCCAGCGTGCTATAACCGAAATCCTCTTCCCAAAACCGTCCCGTGATCGTCCCCGGGCGTCCGCCTCCGCAGGTGAAGAGCAGCACGCCTTCGGGTGCCAAAGCCCCGCAGAGTTTGCGGGTCACCGGGTCCTGGGCCTCCAGCGGCAGGTGAAACGTGCTGTCCCAGGCGGTGATGAGGTCGTAGGCATGCGGCGGCGTCCATTCGGCGATGTCGGCCACATGAAACACCGCCCCGGGGTTTCGCTCCCGGGACAGGGCCACCATTTCGCCGGAAACATCCAACCCTTCGGGCCGGAATCCCTCCGCGGCGAACCGCGCGAGAAACCGTCCGGTGCTGCCGCATCCCACATCGAGGGCGCGTCGCCGGTTTTCCACAAATTTCAACGCCCGCTCGAATGCGGCCATGCCGTAGGTGGCCGGCGTGTTTTCCTGCCACCGGCGGGCAATGCGGTCGTAGGCCGCTCCAATTTCCTGCGGGTTCATGACGTTTCCCGCACTCTGGCGCCTTCCCGATTTTCAGGCAAGCCTCCCCCAACCTTCCCGCTGGACGCCCGGCCCGTCCTCGCCGACAATGAGGCATGCCGTCCACCGTTTTCGACACCCCCATCGGTCCGTGCGGCCTTTCGTGGACGGATGCGTTGCTCACCGGCTTTTCCCTTCCGCCTCCGCTGGCCGGTTTCCTCCCGCGGGAGGTTCCCTCCTTTGTTGCCGGGATCATCAGCCGTGTCCGTCTTCATTTGTCGGGGCACCTGGACGATTTTTCCGACCTCCCCTACGACTGGAACCGGGTGACCGAATTCCAGCGCGCCGTCTATCAGGCCGCCCTGCGCGTCAAGGCGGGGGAAACCGCGACCTACGGACAGTTGGCGCGCGCCATCGGCCAGCCGCCGGCGGCCGCCCGCGCGGTGGGCACCGCGCTCGGACAAAATCCCTGGCCCCTGCTCGTTCCCTGTCACCGGTTCATCGGGGCGGACGGCCGCATGACCGGCTTTTCCGCTCCGGGCGGCATTCGGACGAAATTGCGCCTCCTGGTTCTGGAGGGGGCACAGTTCTTTGCGGAAGGCGCCTGAATTTCGTCCCGCATGACCCTCCGTCCTCTGCTCCTTCTGTTTGCCGCGGGGTTGCTGTCCTTCCCCGCACGGGCCCAGGAGGAATCCGTTTTCGGCACCACCAAGGCCAGCGAGACCGCGCTCATCGGCATTCTCTACGATTTGAAACAGGACCAGAGCCGGAAGCCCCGGCACATGAACAACCCCGCCTTCCACAAGGTGATCGACGAGTTCCTGTCGAAGGGCTGGGACGAGAGTGTGCTCAACCGCTATTACCGCGTGACGCGTCCGCTTTACACGACGCAGATCTTCATTCCCCTCATCAATGCCAATGCGGCCCCCAAGGCGTTCGGCGTGGAAAACATCGTCAAACCCAGCTTCTGGCTCATCCATTACAAGGGGCAGGTCAGCGCGCCGTCCGACGGGGAGTGGCGTTTCTGGGGGGACGGCGAGGAAGTCTGCAGCGTGGCCGTCGACGGCCAACCGGTCCTGCTGGCCAACTGGCGCGAAATCACCACGCCCTCGGTGAACTGGAAGTCCCCCGAGCCGCCCGGCCGGAAGGTCGCCAACTCGCACCTGCGGGCCGGCACCTGGTTTTCCCTGAAAAAGGGACAGATCATCGACCTCGACATCCTGATCGGCGAGCGCGCCGGCGGCGTCTTCTGTGCGTTTTTGCTGATTGAGAAAAAGGGGGAAACCTATCCGATGCAGGACGGACACCCGGTGTTTCCCGTCTTCCAACTGGCCCCGTTTGACACCCCCCAACCGGAAAGCACCAAGGTCGGTCCGCCCATCCTGCCGAACGGTCCGATTTGGAAAGCGATCCAGTAACCGATGGAGGGACGGCCGCCGGCCCGTCCCTCCGCAGGCTTCCGACTACGCGCCCGGGAACCGGAAGACGTCCGGTGTGCCGGGACAGAGCGGGAACATTCCAAGGCAGGCAAAAACATACCAGGCGGCCATTTCGCCGTTGTCCTCGTCCCCCGGAAAACTGTCCGGCGTATAAAGTTCATTGGCCACCCGGTGGATCCAATGGACGGCTTTTTCCGGACGGCCCGCCTGGGCGTAGAGCGCCAGAAAATGGTGCACCGGCTGGTTGGAATGCGCGTATTGACCGAAATCGGCCATGGCCATTTCGGTCATTTCGTGGATCTCGCACGGATAGTCACCCGCGGTGAAATGGGGCGGCGTGGCAAACATCGCGTCGAGCTTGCGCACCAGGGCGTCGTTGCCGCCGAAGAGCGCCGCCAATCCGGCGGGGTCGTGCGGCACGTGAAAGGTGTGCTGCCACGGGCCGCCTTCGATGAACGGACCGCCCCATTCGAACTCATCGAACGGTTCCCTCCAGGAGCCGTCCGCATTCCGTCCGCGCATGAATCCCACGGACGGATCAAAAACATGGCGGTAATTTTTCGCACGGCGTTCCAGCTCCTCCGCCTCGCGTTCGCGACCGAGAAACCGGGCCACCCGGCTGATGCAGAAATCATCGTAGGCGTAGTCGAGCGTCGCCGAGGTGGCATGATGGTATTTGTCCGCGGGCACGTATCCGAGACGCAGATAATCCTCCAGTCCGACCCGGCCGAAATGCGGATCATCGCTGGGCACGGTGGCGTCCTTCCAGAGATAGGAAAACGCCTCCTCAACGTTCCAATCCACCACGCCCCGCGCGAGGGCATCGGCGACCACCACATTGAAATGTGTGCCGATCATGCAATTTCGCGGACCCGGACTCGGCCATTTCGGCGACCATCCGGCCTCCCGGCAGGCGTTCACCCAGCCGTCCAGCATGCGGCGAAGCGTTTCCGGATAAAACAGGCCGAGCAGCGGGAACAGCGTGCGGTAGGTGTCCCAGAATCCGGTGTCCGCGCAGAGCCCCCCTTCGTGCACCGCACCGTCGTAGGGACTGTAATGCACCACCCTTCCGTCCGCGGTGTGTTCATCCAGAAACCGCGGAAACAACAGGCAGCGGTAGAGGCAGGAGGCAAACAACCGGGCCTGCCGTTCATCACGCGGGGCGAAGGAGATCCGCGAGAGATGCTCGTTCCAGACCGCCTCCCCGTCGGCGGCAATTTCCTCGAGCGGACGACCGATCAGTTCGCGTTCGAGACTGACCGTCGCCAGTTCGGTCGAAACAAAGGACGCCGCCAGGCGAAGCTCCAGGCGTTCCACCTCCGGGGCGAATTCGAAGACGCAGCCATTGCCCACCGGCACGCTGCGAAGCGGGACGGCATCGAACTCCGCGACAAAACGCAGACCGAAATCCCCGGCCACCCCGCCGGTGAAATTGCGGGAAATCCCCTGAAACCGGCGCGGCTGCGCGGTCGGTCCCCATTCAAACGCATCCGCAAAAAACAGCCGCACCCGCAGAGCCTCCGCCGCCCTCCGATGAAAACGAAACACCGCCCCGCGCCCGGTGGGGGCCATTTCCAGGCCGACGCGGTAACGGAGCAGTTCGGTCCGAAAATAATGCGGATGCAGCACCGCCTCGCCGAGGCGGTAGGCGGAAGCCTGATGATCGATGGCCTCAAAAAACGGTCCCGTGAAGGCCGTGACCAGCAGGTTGCCGTAGTCATCCATCCACGGGCTCGGTTGGTGGGTGAGCCTCAGTCCCTGAAGTTTGCGATGCTCCGGGTGGAACATCCAGGGGCTCTGCTGCGTTTGCAGACTCCAATGATGCAGGCCCCACGGACGGGCGATCAGGGGCAGGGTGTTTCCGGTGGAGAAATCACGCTCCGAACGCGTGCCCTGGAGAAGATTGACCTGAGTGACGGGATTCATGTCTGCGAAGTCTGCGGGTTGCGCGTGGTGAGTTCCCAGTCGTCGGTGCGGAACGGCGAGGCCGGCAGCCCGGCGGAATTTTCCAGCGTGCAGTCGGGATTGTCCTGCCAGCCGTACCGGACAGCCACGGGCTGATCGAGTCCGGGCGCACTCACCCGCACCGTGTCCGGAGCGACGATCTCCGCCTGCGCCCACCGCCATTTCCGGTCGGCTCCCGCAATCTGAAACGCGGTCAGCGGCCGGTCCTCGCGGCAGCGCAGTCCGTCCCCCACATGCACAAAACGAACAAACACCGCACCGTCCTCGATCCCGTGGTCCGCCGCCAGGGGCGCATGCCACGGTTCCTCCACGATGCCGTAGACCTCGGCGAGCGCCCAGCGGGCCAGGCGCTCACCCACGGGTTTCTTGAGGCGGGGATGAATGTTGTCGGCCTCCCCGACGTCGATCGTGACGGCGAGTCCGGTGGCGGGCACGGTGCGGGCGGCGAGCAATTGCGCATCCCGCAATTCCGCCCATTCACTGGGCCCGGGCTCCGCGGTCCGCTCCCCGTAGTTGGTCAGTTGGACGATGCCAAAGGGCAGCAGGGGGTCCTTCCAGAGACGCCGCCAGGTGGCGATGAGATCCGGCAGCAGCGTACGGTAGAGCGCCGCGCGGACCGCGTCGGATTCGCCCTGATACCAGAGAAACCCGCGGATGGCCATGCGGAGCAACGGGTGGATCATGCCGTTGTAAAGGACCGCGGGGGGAATCGGCCGGGAACTGACGCGAAGCGGAAAGGCCTTTTCCACGCGGGCCTTCCAGGGACCGTCCAGGGACAGGGTGGTTTCGGGATCCTCCGCCGGATAAAGGGAGGCCCCCTTTACGATGCCGCCAAATCCCCATTGGTCGAAAACCCGCACCGCAATCACCAGCCGACCCTCCGCGCTCAGTGCGGCGGGGATGGGATAAAGCCGTTTGGTCGCAAAGGCGCTTGGAGCCTCGGGGCCCAGGCCTCCGACCCGCGTGCCGTTGACATAGGTGTCGTCGAAATCGTCACACGCCCCGAAGTACAGGATCAACTCCCTCCCCCGCCAGGCGGGCGGCACTTCGACGGTTTTGCGATACCAGACCGCACCATTCAGCTGCCAGCCCTGTTCCTGCCACAGGCCCGGAACCTCCAGCGTCTGCCAGGACTCCGTGTCGCATGTTTCCCAACCGGCCGATTCCGGCGAGCGGCCTTCGTCCACGTGGGGCTGCAGTTCCTCCGCCGCGGGGCCCTCCCAGGAACCGGTCAGTCCGGCATACGCGGGACGGGATTCCAGGACATCCTGCGGCAGCCAGCAGGCGATCTGGGTTCCGCCAAAGGCCGGCACCAAAAGCCCGACCGGGCAACCGAGACACTCGCGAAGCCGGCGCCCGAAATACCAGGCCACGGCGGAAAAATTTCCCGCCTTCGCCGGCGTGGAGACCTCCCATTGCCCCTCCGGTTCCGGGATCGGTTCGGGCGCCGGGGTGCGCAGAACCGTGAACACCCGAAGAAGGGGATCCTCCGCCGCCGCGACGTCATCCTCCGTTCCGGGAGTCATCGCCAGCGTCCATTCCATGTTCGACTGACCCGAACAGAGCCACACCTCGCCGACGGCCAGGTCGGAACGGCGCAGCACACGGCCGCCACCGCGAACGGTCAGCTCCAGTCCCTCACCCGCCTCCCGCGCCGGAAAAACCGCCTCCCAGCGCCCGTCTTCCGCCGCGCAAACGGTGCGGGATTCTCCGGCGAAATCGACTTCGATCCGGGTGCCCGGGGTCGCTTCGCCGTGAATGAGGATGGGTTTGCCGCGTTGGAAAACCGCGTGGTCCGACAGCAGGGGATGAAGGGTTGGCATGGGGAAATTCGGGCGGGCGGGACGTCCCTCCGGCGGGAACAGCCTCTCCCGGGATCAAACGGCGTGGTGAGCCCGCCGACAATTACGAAATCGCGTCCGCCGTGGCGTGGGAGGCCGCGGTTTCCGCCGACGGCGGATTCTCGCAAATCACATCGAGCTTGAGATCGTGCAGCGCCCGGATGAGATCCGCGTCGATCTTCTCCCGTCCCCCGCAGGTCTGGCGAACCAGGAATTTCAGGGCGGGATTTTCGGTCGACTGGGAAACCTCCCCGCGCGCCAGCGCCAGGGCGCTCTTGAGCAGCCACTGGCCGACATATTCGAAATTCTGGGCGACCGTGCTCAGCGGGGGATCGCTGTAATGGCTCGCATCCGTGTTGTTGTATCCCACGATGCAAAAATCCGCCGGAGCGCTCAGTCCGAGCTTGTGCATGGCGGTCATGAAACGCAGCGCATGCTCGTCGTCGTAACTGATGATCGCCAGATCCCCGCGGTAGGCCTTCCACCGGGCCGCCAACCGGTCCATCGCCTGCGTGCCCGGAGGCACCAGGCCGCACAACATCTGGAGATTCTCGCGCGAAGTGAAGCAGGAGTAGGAACCCAGTTTTTGCTGCAAAATGAGATCGCCCGGAGCGTCAGGACCCAGGAACGCGATGCGCGAGTGACCCAGTTTGACAAAATACTGGCCCAGCGCCTCGGTTCCCGTCAGCAACGTCGCGCCGAAAAGACTCTTCTCGAAACAGTATTTTTCGAGTCCGGGAATGAGAATGGGCAGGCTCACCGGAATGGGACAACGCAGCACAAAACTGCGCACCGCCTCGGTCATGGTATGCGGGAACCACGGCAGCGTGAGCGCGACGCAGCCTTCCTTCTTCATCATTTCGGCCTGACGCAATCCGTCGTCGGCAAAGTCCCGCACCCAGCAGGACCTCAGCTCCACCGATTCGGTGAGGGCGACGTGCGCAATCGCTTGCAACACCCCGAAGGCATAGGCGTTGCCCTTTTCGTAAACCAGCAGTCCAATCCGGTTTTGCCGCGGACCCGAACCGGCCGCCGGGGGCGGCGTCTCCTTGGGCGCGATGAACGTGCCGCTCCCGATCCGGCGGGTGATCAGGCCGTCATTCACCAGCTGCTTGAGGGCCTTTCGAACCGTGAGAAAATTGCACTGGTACTCGATCGCCAGATCGCGTTCGGCCGGCAGCTTGGCCCCGGCCGGCAAGGTCGCCGCAAGCTGGCGCAATTCCAGCTCCACCCGTTTATGCTTGAGTTGCTTGAGTTTCAATCTGTGCCTTCCGCGTATGCTCTGAGAACCCNCAAATACTATAGCGAACGTATATGTCACAAGGAAAACTTGGGGGAAAANACAGTATTTCTTCCCAGTGCAGTCAGTCGTTCCCCCGAAACATGGACTTTGTAATTATAAAGCATTGACATATCATTTGGACCGAAGAAAATTTCCGCATGAAATTTCTGCGGTTCCCTCTTCTTTTCCTGTCCGTGTCCACCCTCCTGGCGGCCGAACCCGGCAACACCCTCATTCCGAACGGCGATTTTGAAAACGGTTCGACGTCCTGGGCCGTTGGCAACGGCGTGACGGTGGAGGAGGAGGACGGCAATCATTTCCTGCGCATCCAGTCCCCGGAGCCCAACACCCAGGTGCAGGCTCACCGCAAGGTGGCGATTCCGGCGGGCACGCAGAAGGTCAAGGTCTCGTTCCGCACCCGCTACGAAAACATCGTGCCCGGGGAGGCCAACTGGCATGTCGGCAGTCTGGTCATGCATTTCCGGGACAGCAGCGGGGCCATCGTCAAACCGGATCCGAAGCCGTTCCCGTTCAAGGGCAAGTCCAACGGGTGGATCGAGAAGGACGTGGAGCTCGACGTGCCGGAGGGAGCCGTGGAACTGGAGTTTCTGCTGGCGCTGTTCCGCGTCCAACAGGGCACGATTGACTTCGACGACATCGTGGTCCTGCCGGAATAGTCCGGTTTTGCATCCCTGCCTTGCGGGACACCGATCCCGCGTCATTCTGTTTTTTTCATGACCGCCCTGCGCTATTACACTCCGCCGGATACGTTTCTAAACCGCAGCCTCGATTGCGACCTCTGCATCTACGGCGGCACCTCCGGGGGCATTGCGGCCGCCGTGACGGCGCGTCGTCTGGGCCTGAGCGTGGTTGTGCTTGAGCAGAGCGGTCATGTCGGCGGCATGACCGCCGGCGGGCTGAGTCTGACCGACATCGGCAACAAGCAGGCCATCGGCGGGATTTCCCGGGAATTTTACCGCCGTGTCGGCGCCCATTACGGTGTGCCGGAGCACTGGCGGTTTGAGCCGCATGTGGCGGAGGGCGTCTTTCAGGACTGGATCCGGGAGGAAAACATCGAGATTTTTTACCGGACGTTCCTCGCGGACGTGGAGCTGCGGGACGGCCGGATCGTCGGTCTCCGCACCGAGAACGGCCTTGAGGTCCGCGCCCGCATGTATCTCGACTGCTCCTACGAAGGCGATCTCATGGCGGCCGCCCGGGTGAGCCACACCATCGGACGCGAGTCGAACGCCCAATACGGGGAAACCCTCAACGGGGCGCAGGTGCGTGACAAACACCAGTTTGAGCTGCCGGTGGATCCCTATGTGGTGGAGGGCGATCCCTCCAGCGGACTGCTGCCCGGCATCGAACCGGGCGAGCCGGTGATCGGCGCCGGCGACCACCGCCTGCAGGCCTACAATTTCCGGCTCTGTCTGTCGAACAACCCCGCCAACCAGCTTCCCATCACAAAGCCGGAGGGATACGACCGCGCGCATTACGAACTGCTGGCCCGCTATGTGCGCGCCGGCTATGTCCCGAAGTTCCAGAAATTCGACAAACTCGAAAACGGGAAGGTGGACATGAACAATCACGGCGCCTTCTCCACCGATTTCATCGGCGCCAACCACGGTTTTCCCACGGCGTCCTATGCGGAGCGGGAGAAAATTTTCCAGGCCCACGTGGCGCACGTCAAAGGACTGCTGTGGTTCTGGAAACAGGATCCCGACATGCCGCGCGAGTTTCAGGAGCCGTTTCAGGACTGGGGCTGGGCGGCGGATGAATTCACGGACTGCGGCGGGTTTCCGCATGCGCTTTACATCCGCGAGGCGCGGCGTCTGGTGGGCGACGTGGTCATGACCGAGCACCATTGCACGGGCGCGCAGGTGGCCTCCGAATCGGTGGGCCTCGCGGCCTACACGATGGACTCCCACAACTGCCGGCGTTTTGTGCGCGACGGACGGGTGCTCAATGAAGGCGACGTGCAGGTGCCCGCCGGTCCGCCATTCCCGATCTCCTATCGCGCCCTCATTCCGCGGCGCGGGGAATGTCGGAACCTTTTCATCCCCTTCTGCCTCTCGGCCTCGCACATCGCCTTCGGATCCATCCGCATGGAGCCCGTCTTCATGATCCTCGGCGAATCCTGTGTGCATGCCGCCCGGCTGGCGATTGAAAGGGGCGTTTCCGTGCAGGACGTGCCCTACGAAGACCTGCGCTCCGCGCTGCTGGCCGCGGGACAAAAGCTGGACTCCATCCCGAAGGCGGCCGACCTGCAGAGCGGCGAATAATTCCGCCGTCGGGGACGGCGTCCGTTCCCCTTCCGGACGATCCCCCGGTTCGCCCCGGAATCCGTGCAGCCAGGACCTTCCTCCGGGAGGCCCCAAGGGGGGACGGTTCATCGACAGGTTTTTCCATTTCCGCGGGGCCGCTTTTTGTCGAAGCTGCCATTTTCCCATCTCCGATTCGCATGAACATCCTCTTTTTGATGGCGGATGAATTCCGCTTTGATGCCGCCGGGTTCGCGGGCAACCCGGTCGCCCGAACGCCCCATCTGGACCGTCTGGCCTCCGGGGCGCGGATTTTCGAAAACGCCCACACGCCTTCCCCGGTCTGCGTGCCGGCCCGTCAGTGCCTGGCCACGGGAAAATACGCCCATCAAATCGGCTGCGAGCGTTTCGGCGAGGACATCGCCCCCGGTTCGCAAACCTTCGCCCGGTGGTTCACCGAACACGGCTATTACACGGTGGCCTGCGGCAAACTGCACCATCGCGGTCCGGATCAGATGCAGGGATGGATGCACCGCATCGGCGCCGAAACCGCCGTGCGGTGGCCGGAACGGTATGCGGACCGCAGTCAGATCGGACGCCGCAAATGGGCCGGTGCCGCGGACCTGCACCAGGCGGGGGCGGGGGTGTCCCCCCTCGGCATTCACGATGACTACACCGTCCGCGGCGTTGCCGACTTTCTGCGCATGCAGCCGCTCTATGCGGTTCCGACGGACATTCCGCTTTTTCTGATGGTGAGTTTCCAGCAGCCGCATTTCCCGCTTCTCACCGAACCCGGGCTGCTCGCCCACTACCGGGAGCGGGTGCCGGTGTATTGGGACGAACCGCGGGCCGGTCATCCGTATCTCGACAAGGGCCGGTTGGGCCCGGAGGAAGGCGTCACCGAGGAGGACGTCCGCCGCGCCACCGCCGCCTATTACGGCATGGTGGAACAGACCGACCGCCGCATCGGCGAGGTACTGCGCGCCCTGGAGGAGGCCGGTCACAACCTCGACGAGTGGACGATCATTTTCACCTCCGACCACGGCGAGATGCTGGGCCAGCATGGCGTGTGGGAAAAACGGAAGTTTTACGACGCCAGCGTGAAGGTACCCCTTTTTGTGCGGGGTCCCGGTGTTCCCCCGGGGCGGTCCGACACGCTTTGCAATCTGGTGGACCTTTTCCCCACCCTCACCGCCCTCGCCGGACTGCCCACGCCGGAGGATCTGCCGGGGGAAAACCTATTTGCCCCGACGCGGCGCGAGGTCACCTTCAGCCAGTACCACGGACAGGAATTCATGGTTCGGGAAGGACGGTGGAAATACCTCCGGTTTCCCGGGGCCGACGAGGTGCTCTTCGACCTCGGGACCGATCCGGCGGAGCGGGTCAACCGGGCCCAGGATCCCGCCTGTGCCGAAACCCTCGCCGCGCTGCGGGGACGGATGGACGCCTTCCTGGCATCCCCGACTTGCGAAACCGTCCGCCGATGAGCAATGTAGGGAATCGATGAGCAAGTACGAACCGAGGGTGGGCAACCTGACCGGCTCCCTCCTCGTCGCCCACCCGAATCTGCTGGATCCCAATTTTCGCCGGACGATTCTGTTTCTGTCGCATCACAGCGCGGACGAGGGCGCCATCGGCCTCATCCTGAACCGGCCCCTGAGAAAAACCTTCGGCGAAGCCCTGAAGCAAAAGGGCCCTCCTCACCTGGAGGAGATCGGTTTGTATTACGGAGGACCGGTCAGTCTGGATCACATCACCATCGCCAGCCTGCAATGGCGCACCGATCCCGCCGAGGTGGCCTTTCAAAGTTTCATGGGCAACGTGGAAAACATCCAGATCCACGCCGAGTGGCGCACCGGACTCCGCGCCTTTGTCGGTTATGCCGGATGGAGCCAGGGCCAGCTCGAAAGTGAAATCGCCCAGAATGCCTGGCTGGTGCTCTCCCCGACCCGGGAGCTCATTGAGATGCGGGATCCCGACAATGCCTGGAAGGACGTCATGCGTCAGGCGGGTCCGCACCTGCGTCTCCTCGCCGAGGCGCCGGACGATCCGGAGCTGAACTGAGCCGCAGATTCTTCTTCACGCCGGCCCCGGACCCACTAAATTGGCCGCTTCATGCAAACGACGCTCGTTCTTTTGAAACCCGATTGTATTGCCGGCCGGAAGGTCGGTGAAGTCATCAAGCGCTTCGAAGAAGCCGGCTTTCAGATCCGCGGATGCAAGATGTTCCAGGCCAACAAGGAGCTTCTCAAGGAACATTACGCCCACATCGCCGACAAGCCCTTCTTCCCGGAAGTCGAAGCCTTCATGCAGTCGACCCCGATCATCGCCCTGGCCCTGGCCGGCGAAAACGCGGTCGAAAAGGTGCGCGCCATCATTGGACCCACGGATTCCAAGAAGGCCGAAAAAGGCACCGTGCGCGGCGATTTCGGGGTGGACGTGATGGTCAACATCGTGCACGCCTCCGACTCTCCGGAGAACGCCGAGATTGAGCTCAAGCGCTTCTTCCAGCCCGGCGAGTTGTTCGCCTACGAGATGCGCTACGTCACCTCGGCGTAGTCCGTTCCCCCCCGGAATGAAGTGGCTCACCGCCATTTTTCTTCTCGTTTCCGTCATGAGCGCCTCCTGTGAATCCCTTCGGTTTTACATCGGAACCTACACCGGCAACACCGGCAGCCGCGGCATTTATTCGGGGCTGCTGGACGCCGACACGGGGGCGCTCCACGGAATCGACCTGGCGGCGGAAGCCGTCAATCCCTCCTTCCTGGCCGTGGCGCCGGACGGCCGCACCCTCTACGCCGCCGTCGAGGCCGCGAGCGGCGCGGTCGGCGCCTTCCGGGTCGGGGAAAACGGCCGGCTCACCGCGCTGAACACCGTCCCGTCCGGCGGCGCGGGGGCCTGTCACGTCTCCGTGGACCGCGCCGGCCGCCACGTTTTTGTCGCAAATTACGGGGGCGGAAACGTCAGCGCCCTGGCCGTGGAGCCCGACGGATCCCTCGGCAAACACTCGGATTTTGTCCAATTCAGCGGTTCCGGCCCGCACCCCACCCGACAGAAACAATCCTACGCGCACGCCATCGCCAGCGATGCCGGGGATGAATTTGTCTACGTCTGCGACCTGGGGTCGGACAAGGTGTGGAGTTTCCGGTTCGACAAGCAGTCCGGAAGCCTCACCGCCACCACGCCGCAAGGTTTCGGTGCGGTCCCCCCCGGCAGCGGACCCCGCCATCTGGCGTTTCATCCCAACGGACGCTTCGTCTACGCCAACAACGAAATGGGCCTGAGCGTCACCGCCTTTGCCCGCGAGCCCGCCACGGGGGAACTCACCGCATTGGGAACGGTGCCGACTTCGGAAAAGCCCACCGGCCCGTTGGACGGAGTGACCACCGCGGAAATCCTCTGCCATCCCAACGGACGGTGGCTCTATGTCTCGAGCCGCGGTGACGACCTCATTGCCGTGTATGCCATCGCGGAGGACGGCACCCTCCGCCTGATCGAAAACATTCCTGCGGGAGTGCAGATTCCGCGGGGCATGGCCCTGGATCCCACCGGACGCTGGATCGTGGTGGCCGGACAGAAGGACAACCGTGTCACCTCGCTGAAAATCGACGCGGAGACCGGCCGGTTGACCCCCAGCGGGCATGAGGCCGTGGTCCCGGCGCCGGTGTGTGTGGTTTTCTGACCCGGCGCCGCGCGCGGCCATCGCTCAGAGACTCCGGCGATAATCCAGGATGGCGCGGGCGATCTGCGCCGCCACGCGGTCGCGATACACGGCGCTGCCGGCGCGCCGGGCATCCCCGGGATTGGTGAGAAAGCCGCATTCAACCAGCACCGCCGGATTCCGGTTTTTGCGCAGCACGTAGAACCCGCGCATTTTGACCCCCCGGTCGGTTGCGGGGGAAACTTTCATCAGATTGCGCTGGATGCGCCACGCCAGCGGCAGGCCGCTCCTGTTGGCGAAAGTTTCGATGCCGTCCGCACCCCGGCGCGGCGCCGAATTGTAATGAATGCTCACGAAAATCGCACGGCGCTGGCGATTGGAAACGGCCACCCGGTCCGGCAGCGGGACAAAGACATCGCTGGACCGGGTCATGACGACCCGCAGGCCGGCCTGCTGAAGATAGTTTTTCAACCGCCGCGCGGTGTCCAGGGCCACTCCTTTTTCCGGAATGATGTTGGAGGGAATGCCGCCGCGATCGTGTCCGCCATGTCCCGCATCCACCACCACCGTGGTGAACGGCGCCGCCCAGACGGAAACCGGCACGAGCAGAAGTGCGGCGCAACGGATCAGGATGCGGGAAAGGCAAAATTTCGGCATGGGAACAGGCTGCTTTTTCGAGCCTGCACAAGAAACGGCCCCGAGGCCAGTTTGTTCGGGTTCCCCGACCCGACGATCAGTGCGCGTGATCGCAGGTGCAGGCGTATTCGGCCAGCCTGCAGCCGGGACACTCGGCGAGATTGAGATGAAACTTTTCCACCACGGCCCTGGCACCGGGCGCCGTCCTGATCTGCACGACCACGGGGAGGTCGTTTCCTTCGGGAAGGGCCCGGTCGGAAATGAGCGTGTTGCCGGCGGGGACGAAGGTCAGTTTGACGGGGGCCGAGCGGTCGCCGGTGATGACGGACACAACCTGGTCCGCGGGGACGATCACGTTGCCGTCGGCTCCGAGGAAGGTGATCCGGACCTTGCGGTCCCCGGTGACAAAAAACTCGGCGTTCGGCTGCACCTTTGTCAGCAGCCGTCCCCCATTGGGGCCGGCCTTTTTGTCCGAGGCATGGAGGGTGAACGCCGTTGTCAGAACGGCCGCGAGGAGGATGAACAGGTGGTTTTTCATCGATAATTGGGAAATCATTGGGCGGCCGCAGCCTGACGGGCCAGCGCCCGGCGGGCCGCCTTTCCGGCGAAGTGGAAAAAGACGAGGGGGGTGATGAGAAAATCGAGAAGCGTCGAGGAAACCAATCCGCCCACGATGACCACGGCCACGGGGTGGAGGATTTCCCGTCCGGGCAGGTCGCCCGCCAGCACAAACGGCAGCAGGGCGATGCCCGCCGCCAGGGCCGTCATGAGCACCGGGACCATGCGTTCCAGCGTGCCGCGTTCGACCATGCGGCGGCTGAAGGTTTCGCCCTCGTGTTTCATGAGGTGCAGGTAGTGGGAAATCATCATGATCCCGTTGCGCGCCGCAATGCCGCCCACGGCGATGAATCCCACCAGGGTGGCGATGCTGATGTTGTCGACGAGCAGCCGGGTCAGAACCAAACCGCCCAAAAGCGCCAGGGGAATGTTGAGCAAAACCTGCAGGGCCAGCGAAAGACTTCGGAAATAGCCCTGCAGCAGAAGAACAATCACCACAAGGACCACGGCGCCCAGAACAAGAATCCGGCGCGACGCCTCGTTGCGGGCCTGGAACTCGCCTTCGTAGGTCACGAAATACCCCTCGGGCAGCTTCACCTCCCGGCTCACGCGTTCGGCCAGTTCGCTCACGAGCCGTCCCGCATCGCGCACCGCGGGCCGGATGGCTACCGTGAAACGCCGCTCTCCGTTCTCGCGCAGGATCCCGTTCGGCCCGCGGGCTTCGCGGACATCCGCCACCGCGGAAAGCGGCACCCGCCGCCCCTCCCCCACTTCGACGGGAAGACCGGCGATGCGGTCGGGCGAGTCCCGCCAGGACAGGGGCAGACGCATCACCAGATGGACCGAACGCTCGCCGTCCCGCAGTTCACCGATCCGCCGGCCTCCCAGAAGCGCGCTGAGCTGATCGTTCAACGCCCCCGGCGTCACCCCGTAGGCGGCGGCACGGTCACGGTCCGGCTCGATGCGCAGTTGCGGAATGGTCGCCTGTTGATCAAGCCGGGCATCCTCAAAACCGGGGAGGGTTTTGGCGATGTCCCGGATTTGCGTTCCGATGCGCCGCAGCACCTCGAGGTCCGGACCGAAGACCTTGACGGCCACCGGTGCGGAAACGCCGCTGAGCATGTGTCCGATGCGATCCGCCAGAGGTCCGCTGACGGCGGCAAAGACGCCGGGCATCGATTGGACCCGGCTTTTCAGATCGGCGAGAATTTCCTTCCGGCTGCGGCCGGACACCCCCTCGCGAAAATCCACGTCGAATTCGGCGGTTGACACCGGCACGACATGATCGCCCCGTTCGGCCCGCCCCACCCGGCGGCCCACCTTGGCCACTTCCGGCACGGAAAGGATCTGTTCCTCGATGACGTCGCAGATCCGGTTCATTTCCTCCAGGGACGTGCCCGGCGACGAGGTCACGGCGACAAGCGCGGTTTGTTCCCTGAACGCCGGCAGAAAATCCTTGCCCATTTTCACGTAGAGCGAAAACGCGCCCAGCAGGACGACAACCAGAACCGCCAGGACGGGAATCGGATGGTCGAGTCCGATGCGCAGGGCGGTGTGTTTCAGGAGCGTTTTCAAATGGCGCACCAGCCAGCCGTCACCGTGATTCTTCCCGGGACGCGGCTGAAGCAGGAAGGAACACAGCACCGGAATGAGGGTCAGCGAAACGAGGAAGGACGCCGTCATGCTCACAATCGTCGCCACGGCAATGGGCGCAAAAAGCCGCCCCTCCAACCCCGTCAAACCCAGCAACGGCACGAAGACCAGAACGATCAGCACGGTGGCGTAAAAGATCGAACTGCGCACCTCCGACGAGGCGGCGGCAATGACCTCGATCCCCGGCCGCGGAGACGGCAGCGCCGCGTTTTCCCGGAGCCGGCGGAAGACGTTTTCCACATCGACGATGGCATCGTCCACCACCATGCCGATGGCCACGGCAAGGCCTCCGAGGGTCATGGAATTGACCGTGATCCCGAAGAACCGGAAGGTCAGCATCGTGATGGCGAAGCTCATGGGAATGGCCAGGAGAGTGATGAAGGTGGTGCGCAGGTTCAGCAGAAACAGAAACAGCACCACGGTCACCATCACCGCCGCTTCGACAATGGCGCGGCACAGATTGCCGATGGCCTGATTGATGAAGGTTTCCTGCTGAAAAAGGACCACCGTCTGAACGCCCTCCGGCAGGGCGGGCTGAAGTTCCCGCAGGGCGGACTTGACCTCGGCGGTCAGTCTGCGGGTGTCGAAGCCGGGCGACTTGGTCACCGACATGATGACGCCGGGGGTGGAAGTTTTTTCGGGAGCCAGGCTCACGCTTGCGTCGCCGCGCATGGGCTCGAGCCCCCAGGTCACCGCGGCCACGTCCGCGATGGTAATCGGCCGGTCCCCCGCCTTCCGGATCACCGTGCGCCCAATGGCCTCGAGGTCCGTGGTCATGGCCAGATTGCGAATCATGATCTCCCTCGGACCCGTTTCGAGAAACCCGCCGGTGGTCGTGCCGGCCGCGGCGGCGGCGGCATTTTCCAGTTCCGAGAATCCGATCCCATAAGCCTGCATCCGGTGCGGATCCGGCTGAATTTCCACCTGCTTGATCCCCCCGCCCATGTTGAGGACCTCGGCAACCCCGGGAAGGCTTTGCAGCCGGCGTTTCACCGTCCAGTCGGCGATGGTCCGCACCTCACTCGGCGTCAGATAACCCGGCTGTCCGGGCGGGATGGTGCAGCGCACGCCCACGAGAAGAATTTCCCCCATCAGCGAAGCCACCGGAGTCAGCACCGGCCGGACCCCCTCGGGCATCCGCTCGCGTGCGGACTGCAGCCGTTCCTGCACGAGGAGGCGATTCCGGTGGATGTCGGAGCCCCAGTTGAACTCCGCGTAGATGAGCGACAGGGCGACGTCGGAATTGGAACGCAGCCGGGTGAGTCCCGGTGTGCCAAGCAGGGCGCTTTCCAGCGGTTGGGTCACGCGGCTTTCCACCTCCTCCGGGGCGAGGCCGGGAGCCTCGGTCAGAATGACCACGGTGGGTTTGGTCAGATCGGGCAGCACCTCCACGGGCAGTTGCCGACCCGTAAACAGGCCGAGCAGGGTCACCGCCACGGAAAGGCCGAGCACCAGTCCGCGATGCGCCAGAGACCAGCGGATGAGCCTATTCAGCATGCGACCCTCCGCGTTTCCAGAGGCTCACCGCGACGAGCGCCACAAACAGCACGCCGGAGGTGATCATCCAAAAGAGGGGCGGATTTTCCTCCGCCGCCCCGCCCGGGTGGGCGTGGGAGGGCGTTTCGGTTCCGGTCAATTCCGATCCATCCTCCGCATGTTCGTGTCCGTGCGCGGCGTCCAGCGCCTCCTTGAGCGAAAGCGATCCCCCGCCGGCAAACGCGAGCGAATAGGCCCCCTGGGTGACCACCTCGTCGGCGGGGAACAATCCGCTGAGAATCTCCACGCTGTGGTCGTTGCGGCGTCCCACGACCACGGGGGTTTTCACAAAGGCGTTGGGCAGTTCGAAATCCCGGACATACACAAACCGGCCGGAGGCATCCCCCTGCAGGGCGGACCGGGGAATCGTGAGGACGCTTCCGCTTCGTTCCACCACGATGGAAAACTCCGCGCGCATTCCCGGACGCAGAAGCCGGTCGGGATTTTCCAGTTGGAAGGCGGCCTCGACGGTTCCGTTTTCCGTGTCGGCCAGCACGCCGAGGTGTTCAAGCGCCGCCTCGAATGTACGGTCCTGGGCCGCGGGCACGCGGATGCGCGCCTTCTGACCCAGGCGCAGTTTTCCCGCCAGATGCTCGGGCACCCGGGCCACGGCATAAACACGGGACAGGTCGACGATTTCCGCGAGAATTTTTTCCGGCTCGACCGGTTCGCCGGGCACGACATGCACGGCGCTGACGATGCCCGACAGCGGCGCGGGGAGCCGGATGGTGGGCGGCGGATCCCCGGGCTGGCGGCTTTCCACCGTCATGGCCACCTCGCCTTTTTTGATCGGGTGATCCACCCGCACCAACACCTCGGCGGCCCGGCCGGGGATGCGGCTGCTCACCACGGCGCGATGTCCGGGAAACACCTCGATGCGCCCGAGGGCGAAGACGGTTTCCTCAAACTCCGTCTCCTCCACGACCTGCGTTTCGATGCGCAGATTTTTGACCCCGGTTTCGTCCAACACCACCGTGTTGGCCTGGCGGGAGGATTCGGCGGTCCAGCCCAGCGCGGGCATCAGGCAAAGCAGAAGGATTTTTTTCATGGCCGGGAAAAAAGGGAACCTGTGGCGAGACGCCATTGGATGCGGGCAAGAAAAAATGCCCGGCGCGCCTCGATGTCGGCGCGCTCGAGGGCGGCGAGCCGTTCGCGCGCCCGAAAAACCTCGGAGGGGCCGATTTCCCCGCGCTGATGCGCCGCCTCGTATTCGGCGAGGTTGCGGCGCGCGGCGGGAAGAAGCTCCGCCGATTGGCGCGCGGCCTCGTATCGGATCTTCATCATGCGCCAGGCCGCGGTGGCTTCGTTCCCGGCGGCCAATCGGAGCGCGGCCAGGTGATGTTCGCGGCGGATACGGCCGGCCTCCTTTTCCGTAACGCGGGCCCGGCCGTTCTGCCAGAGCGGCAGCGGCACGGTCGCCCTCAGGCCGAGCAACCCCTCGGTGTCGATGCCTTCCGGTTCATCGCGGTTCCGCTCCCCCTCCGCAAAAAATCCCACGCCGACATCCTGCCAGCGGGACGCCCGGGCCAGAGCCACGTCGGCCGCTCCGGCCTCCAGGGCCAGTTCGGCAAGCTGCAGGTCCGGCCGCCGGAGGGCGGTGGTTTGGGCCGGGAGCGAATCGGGCAGCGTCAGCCGGGGCGCGATCAGGGAGCGGTCCGCGGGAAGTCCCAGCAGGGTCGCCAGTTTCGCCGCAGCCTGCGCCTCCGCCGCCTTCACCTCCGCGCCCTGCAGTCCGATCTCTCCCGCCGCCAGGATGCGCGAGCCGGCCTCCGGAGCGGACGCCGTGCCTTCCAGCGCCTGTTTCCGAAACGCCGCGGCCTCCGACTCCGCAAGCTGCACCTGACGTTCCACCAGGCGGACGGCTTCCTGCGCCGCGGCCAGTTCGACCCAGGCCGTCTGCGCGGCACCGACAATCTCCAGTTCCCGTCCGGCCACCTCGCAGCGCGCCATCGCGAGCTCCAGTTCGGAAAGCCGCCGCTCCCAGCGCAGCCGCGACGTGACGGGAAACCATTGGGTCAGCCCCACCTCCACGCGTCCCTCCCAATCCCGTCCGCCGGCCACTTCCACGCCGAGCTCCGGATTGGAAAGCCGTCCGGACCCGCGCAGGCGCGCGGTCGCCTCCCCGAGGATCTGACGCGCGGCGCGCAGCTCCGGATTGCCGTCCAGGGCCATGCGCGTGACCTCCTCGGGTCCGAGGCGGGTTTGCGCCATCGCCGCTGTCCAGGCCAGCCCCAGGAGCAGAATGGGAAGGTGTTTAGGAATGGACATCGGCGTGGCAAACGACCCGGACGGACCACCCGGGCCGGGAGGGACGCGGAAGGCGGGCGGTGAAGGAATACTGTCCCGCACGGCGGCGTTCGATGCGCGGATGGGCGGGGGCAAGATGACTGTGGTGCGAGGCGATCACCTTTCCGGCGGCATCCCGCAGTTCCACATCGACATGGGCGCTGTGGGAAAATGAATGTCCGAGCATCCGCCGCACGGTGCCTTTGACGCATACGGAATCCCCGTGAACGATGGCCCGGGCCATCACGACGGGAGGATCGGAAGGGATCGACGCGCCCTTCGACGATTCCGCCACGGCGGAACCGCCGGCGCAAAGAAATACCAGGACCGCAAAGCCCAGGCCGCGGGCCTGCCGAAGGGAAGAAGGAAAATTTTTCATCAGAATATCCGGTTGGTGCCGCAGCCGGGCCGCGGCAGGGTGTGGAGATAACGAACGTGCCAAAGAGCGCGTTCCAAGGGACGGAAACCCCGTCCTTTGCATCAGACGCGGGCACACTGCGCCCGCGAAGGTTCAGGACAATTGGGGCGGATGCTCGATTTCCCGAAGGCACCCCTCCGGGACGGATTCGTCAGAAACACAAAGCCGCGCGCGGCACACCCAAACCCCGATCGGCCCGGATGGGGCCGACGGCATCACCAGGCTGGAACCGTGCGCATGACAACACGAATGGCCGGCCGGACACCCGTCCGGGGCCTCATCGGAATGATGGGCGCACCCGCCGGGCACCGGCTGAACAAAAAGGGATTCCGTTGCGTGCAGGAACTGACCGGCCGNCACCAGGAACAATGCCGCCAAGCCGGCAAGCCTCAGCATCCGTCCGGGTGTCATGCCGACCCCTATCGCCAAAGCGCGTCGGGTTGTCAATGCGAAGGTCTCAGCCCAGGGCCAGCAAAACGCCGCCGAGCAGGACACATCCGCCGGCCACACGAAGGGCCGGAGCAAAGCGGAAGTTCTTCATCGCCAAGCCACATCCGATGCCTGCGGCATGAAGGACGGCGGTCGCGGCGAGAAATCCGCCGACATACAGCCAGCCGGAAACATTGACCGGTACCTCCGTGCCATGGGCGTGACCGTGGAAAAGCGCAAAAACGCCCACCAGCGCGGCCCCCATCCATGCGGAAACCCGGACGGAGAACGTGATCAGGATGCCCAGCAACAGCACGGAAAGCAGAATGCCGGTTTCCACCAGCGGCAGCGTCCAGGCCGCCATGCCGAGCAGTCCGCCCAGGGTCATCACCCCAACAAAACTCGCCGGCACGGCCCAGACGGCCCGGCCGCCCAGTTGGGCGGCCCACAGACCGACCGCCACCATGGCCAGCAGGTGGTCCAGTCCCACCAGCGGGTGCTGAAATCCGCACAGAAAACCCTGAGCCGGCCCGCTCGCAGGGTTCGCATGAGCAAGACCGGGCAGAAGCAACAGGGCAAAGGGCAGCAGGCGATTCATAAGCATGCACTATAACGGCCGGTCCCCCGCCTCAAAGTCCAAAAAATTCACCGTGCGTGCCTTTCAGGCTTGATTGATGGTCCGGGGGAAAGGACCGTTCGCCTTCCATGAAGGAATGCATTGTCTCGCTGGCAACCCTCCTCTTTCTGGTTGGTTGCGCGACCCGGTCGGCTCCCGTGGCCGCGTCCCCTCCCCGCGCGGAAATGCTTCCTCCTCCCGTGGCCGCGCCGCCGCCGGGAGATCCGGTCATCTGGCCGGGGGACGCCCCGTTCATTCATGCCCGCCATGCCATCATGATCGACGCGCATACCGGGCGCACGCTCTACCAGAAGTTTGCCGACACCCGCATTCCGGTCGCCAGCACGCAAAAGCTTCTCACCGCCCTGCTCATTGTCGAACGCGGCAATCTTGACGGACGCCTCATCGTCCCCGCTGCGGCCACGCACGTCGAACCGGCCAAACTGTATCTGCGGGCCGGCCAGTCCTATCCCCGCAGGACGCTGCTGGCCGCCATGATGGTGAAGAGCGAAAATGATGCCGCCGCCGCGCTCGCCATCGACCACTCGGGCAGCATGGCCGCCTTTGCCGAAGCGATGAACCGCAAGGCCTGGGCCCTCGGGGCGCGCCATTCCCACTTCGCCAACGCACACGGCCTGCCCGCCGCGCAATACTCCACCGCACGCGACATGGTCCGCATCGCCTTTTACGCCTACCGGGAGCCCGAATTGCGCCGCTGGATGAACTGCTCCCGGTACACCTTCGTGTATGCGGACGGTCGCACCAAAGTTCTCGAAGCCACCAACAAGCTGCTCGAGCGTTCGTTCATCTACAACGGCATGAAGACCGGCTACACCTTTGCGGCCGGGCGTTGTCTGATATCCAGCGCCTCGGTGGGGGGACGAGCCGTGATCCTTGCACAGTTCGGCAGCAAGACCAACTACATCTTCGACGACGCCGAGCACCTCATGCGCTGGGGCCTGTCCCGGACCGGATGGGGCATGCTCGCCTCCCACTGAGAAGAGCGCGGGGCCGTCCCGCCGGCTCATGGAATGCCTCCCTATCCGCGCTCCCGTCCACGGAGGCCCATGCAGGCGGCTCCGTAGGATCCCACGGTCCACGCCACCAGGGCGAGGAGTCCCCGGCAGGCCGGACGCGGATTGGCAAACACCTGACCGTTCTTGAGTGACTTGTCCCGGTTGAGATTGGAAAAGGCGGACGGATAATCGACGCGCAGGGCCCCGCCGATCTTTTTTCCCCAGAACAGGCTCACGTCCATCACGCTCTGCACTGCGGCGCTCGGCATCAGGCGGGAAACGCCATACGGTCCGGTTTTCATTTCGCCGGCGGGTGGAATGAACCCGGAGAAAAGAATCTGGGGAATGAGAACCAGCGGAACCAACATCACCGCCTGCAGCACGGTGCGCGCCCAGGCGGAAATGGCCAGCCCGATCCCGACCGCCGCGATGGCCGTCAGGCACAGTCCGGGAATCTGCCACGTCACCGCACCACCGATGCCGCGCGTTCCCGCCTGCATGACGCCATACAGAAGGAGGCTTTGCACGCAGGTGATTTCCGCCAGGGCGAGAAACTTCGCCAGCAGGTACTCGTGCCGTCCGAGTCCGATAAGCCGCTCGCGGCGAAACATGGGAAGTTCCTTCACGATTTCCTGCGCGGCATTGCCGCAGCCGAACCAGAGAGTGGCGATGTAGGCGAAAAAGAGGACCAGCGGGGGATCCCGACTTACCCAGGTGACGAGCAGGCCGATGAAAACGGGCTGTCCCAGCATGAGAAGGAAGTTTTTCCAGTCGGCGCGCAGAATGGCCCATTGCCGGCGGAGCAAAACGGGCAGGGCCGCGGCCCGGCGGGGTTTTTCCGGCGGAGCCGCCCGGTCCGGGGACGGCGTGGTTTCCCGGTGAACCGGCCACTCCGCGGCCGGCCGCGACTCGAGGCGGTCATAAAGCATCGAAAGATGCTCCACCCCGAAGGCTTCCCGGACTCCCGCGGGTTCGCCGAAATAAACCAGCCGGCCGCCGTGCATCACGGCCAGGCGGTCGAAGAGATGGACGTTTCCCATCACGTGCGTGGTGCACAGGATGGTGCAGCCGTTCGACGCGAGGTGGCGCAGCGATTCCATGAGGCGGAACTCCGCCGCCGGATCCAGACCGGAGGTGGGTTCGTCGAGGAAAAGCAGACGCGGCCGGCACAGCAGCTCCGCGCCCACGCTTACCCGTTTGCGCTGACCGCCGGAAAGTTTTCCCACCGGGGTGCGCGCGCGTTCGGCAAGCCCCAGCCGGGCAATCGTCTGCCGGACCAGCCGGCGGATTTCCCCGTGCGGTGTCGCCCGGGGCAGGCGCAGGCGGGCCCCGTAATACAGGGCCTCCTCCACGGGCAATTCGAGGGGAACGATGTCGTCCTGGGGCACGTATCCGAGCTGCTCCCGCAGGGCTTCGTAGTTTTCGTAGAGATTGATGCCGTCCACCAGCACGGTCCCGGCATCCGCCGGGCGCAGCGCGCAGAGGGCATCAAGCAGGGTGGACTTTCCCGCGCCGCTGGATCCGATCACCCCCACAAACTGGCACGGTTCGACGGCAAGGGACACGTCCTGCAAAATGCGCACCCCGCCCGCCGTCTTCCGCAGGCCCGACGCGTGAAGCCGGGCGCCGGTCACCCCGGCGGTCTCGCGAAGAAACCGTCCGTCAAAACGCAGATGAAACGGCCCGATCCGCAGCAGGTCGCCAAAGACAAGCTCCTCGTTCTGGAAAAGGCGGCCGTTGAGGTAGGACCCGCTCCGGCTTCCCAAATCCTCGATCCGCCAGCCAGCGGCGACCCGGTGCAGCCGGACATGGCGCCGCGAAACCGAGGCATCGGGCAAAAGAAAATCCGCATCGGCCCCGCGTCCGAGCACCAGCCCGTCCCGCAGGGGAATGGGCGCAAGACCCTCCCACGTGGCGGGATCGCTCATGGAATCCGACGGCGCGGGGCGGCTGTCCCCCGGGGAACGGGCCGCGCGTTCGTCCTCTCCGCACGCATCGCTCAGCGGCCGTTTTTCACGGCAGCACGACCCAGACCTCGACGACACGGTTCTTGTCGAGATTTTGGGCGTCGAACAATTCCGAACCTCCCATGCCGACGGCGTGAATGACATTCATCACGCCCAGGCGCTCCTTCAGTGCCGTCACCACGCTTTCGGCGCGGGCCAGGGAAATGGAGGCATTGAGTTTCGGATCGCCTTTTTTGTCCGCGTAGCCGAGCACGACGAAAACCACGGTGGGGTCGTCGGTGAACTCCCTGATCTGCGCCAGTTCCAGTTTTTCCTTGAGCGCCGCCACCTCGGCGGGTCCGATGGAGGTTTTTCCGGACGGGAACGGAATGGTGATGATTTTTCCCATGCCGCGGGCCCGGTCCACCATGACATACAGCTTGTCCTTTTCCTCCGGGGTGAGTTTCGGCATGGCGTCGATCCGGGTCAGCACCTCAAGGACCTCGGCCTTCACCGACTGGTTCTCGGCGGCGGACGGATCGGTGTTCACCTCCTCGGCGGCCTCCACGGAGGCCGTCGAGGAACCCGGAGCGCCCGCCGGCGGAGGTTCCTCCACCGGGATGCCGGCGTACCCCGGCTCGGGCGTCGGCAGGGGCGTGGGAGACGGTTCCGCCGGCGACGACGGAGCGGCTTGCCGGTCGCAGGCGCTCAGGACGAGCGCCGCGCCCAACACAAGACAGGGAAGAGCCCGTCGCGGATGGATGGCCCCCCTGTCCCCATCGATCCGGGCCGTTCTCACGGGAGATTCTTCAGAGCTTCCTCGATCTTTTCAAAACTCGGCAGTTCCTTCGGGCTGGGAGTCTGCTCGCTGTAGACGATCACGCCGTTCTTATCGATGACAAACGCCGCGCGCGCCGAAGTGTCGCCGATGCCGGCCAGGCCGGGGAAAAGCACATCGTAGGCCTTGGTCACTTCCTTGTTGAGATCGCTGGCGATCTTCAGGGAAATGTTCTCCTTCTTCGCCCAGGCGTCCTGCGCGAACGGGCTGTCCACGCTGATGGCAATCACGTCGGCATTGAGTCCTTCATATTTGGAAAGACCGGCCGAGACGTCACAGAGCTCCTGCGTGCAGACGCCGGTGAAGGCGAGCGGGAAAAAGAGAAGCACGGTGGCACGCTTGCCGAAATTTGCACTGAGACTGAGGTCCTCGAGCCCATTCGGGCCCATGCTCTTGAGGGTGAAATCGGGTGCTTTCGAGCCAACGGGAAGTGCCATAAGGTATAGGGTTTGGTTCGGCGCCGACCTTGCAGCGCCAGCGCGCCGGTGTCAACCCGAACGGCACGCGAAGAACCCGGACCGGGAGTTGGCCTCCGCTCCCCGCCGCTTTTCCGACAGTACGCTTGACCCTGCCATCGGGCCTCTTTATCAGCGAAGCGTGAGGACCTTCCGCGCCCTGCAACTGATCGTCAGCGCCGCCCTCTGGCTGGCGGGCCTTGGAGCCGTTCATTCCCAGGGCACCGGCCATATTCTTTTCAATTACACCGGAAGTTCCGCCGAATACCTCAATCCCCGCGTCGGAACCCAGATTTTCTACGCGGCGGGGTATCTCGGTGAAAACACGATCATTGCCAACATCGAGGCCGGAACCATCTGGTTCGGCCACGAGGCTTTCCTTCGCCCGGAGGATCTGTCCGGCACGCTTTTCACCTACACCAATCCCGCGACCGGCGCCTTGAACGAATGGGATTATCACGCCACCGCCGTGGGAAACATCCTGGCCGGCACCGGGTATCTGCCTGAGACGGACCAATACCTCACCGCCGCCTTCGGCATCGCCCCCCATGCGCAATTGTGGTCCGCCGGCATCGCGACGGCCTTTTCCAGCGACGAACTGGGAAGCTTTTCCTCGACCCAACAGTCCGCCCTCGAACCGTTCAAGGCCTTCTTTAACGGCATCGACAATCAGAAAGCGGACGTCATCAACGCCAGTTGGGGAACCTCCGACCCCGCGGGCATCTGGCCGGTCACCATCGCCATTGACGGACTCGCCCGGCAAAATCCCACGGTCGCCTTTGTGGCCTCCGCGGGAAACGGAGGCCCCGTCACACCCGGGAGTCCGGGGTCCGGATACAACAACATTTCCGTCGGTTCCGTCGGCGGCCCCGACCTTCTCCGACCCTCCGATTTCACTTCGCGGGGTCCCGCCGATTTTTACAATCCGGCCACGGGCGAAACGCTGACCGGGGTGCGTGCCTCGGTGGACATCGCCGCGCCCGGGGAAAACATCGTCGCCGCCGCCTACCTGGGGAATCAGGGATCGATCGGCGCTTCCTCGGATCCCGAGATCCAGGACCTGATTCAGGACCCTCCTCCGACCGACCTGTATTTTCTCGCACTGGACGGCACGAGTTTCTCGGCACCGATCGTCGCCGGCGGCATTGCGCTGCTCAAGGATGTCGCCAAGGGCCCGTTTTACTCCGGCGAGCTTGGCGAGGCGGCGCTCGACACCCGCGTGATCAAATCGGTGCTCATGGCCGGCGCGGTGGAAACCCTCGGGTGGGACAACGGCCAGGAGGTCAATGAGGACGGCGTGATCATCACCGGACAGGCTCTGGACTACGCCACCGGTGCCGGCGCCCTCGACCTCATCCGGGCCGCCGAGGTGTATGTCTTCGGCACGACGGATGTCGAGGGAAGCGGCGGGGGCTTGATTTCCCACGTGGGCTGGGATTTCGGATCGGTTGCCCTCGGGGAATCAAACACCTATCTCTTTGACGCGGCGTTCACCGGGGAAACCGAACTGACCGTGTCCCTGAACTGGTTCGTCGGAAGGGAATTCGACAACGATGCGGACCTTTCGTCGGATGATGAGGACTTCGCGTCGGACCTGAGTTTCGCCAACCTGAACCTCGAAATCTGGTACCACGCCGACGGCGCTCCTCCCCTGCTGGTGGCCCGGTCCGCCACCCTGTACAACAATACGGAGTTCCTGCGCCTCCGTCTGGAAACCCCGGGTTTCTACGGAATCACCGTCACCTTCGACGGAATGATCTACGATCTCACCTCCGGCGGGGTGACTTCGGAAACCTACGGCCTCGCCTGGCGGGCGGTGGCGGCACCGGAACCCGCCACGCTGCTCTTCGTATTCCTGGGAGGCGGTGTCCTGCTCACGGTGTCACGGCGGAAGCGAACGGCCTGAAAAAAATGACCGCCCCGGCTCGCGGGGAAACATTTCCGCGGGGTTCCGAACCCAACCCCGGGGGTCCGGGCAAACGCCTTACTGGGACGAACCCGTGTAATAAACCATGGCCCGCGTCGTATCGACGGCCAAGTAGGGAGTCAGCCCCGAGCGTTCTTCAGGAGAAAACTGAACGTCAAACCGAATTTCCTCGGACCCCACCTTGACCACGATCCCGTCCTCAAGGTCGTCCAAGGCTTCTTCAACGGATTGCCATTTGTTGGTGGCCCCGGCGGTGCGGGCGGTGGAAAGAAGCTCTGCGACCGTTTGCGCGTTACGCTCGTTTTTGGCGTAGTTGGAACGGTTCCGGAAATCCGTGATGTTCGGAATCGCCAAAGAGGCCAGAATGCCCAGAATGGAAATCACCACAAGCACTTCGACCAGGCTGAATGCCTGATGGGTATGGATTGAGAGTGATCGGGGCCGGAGCACAACAGTGCTTGAACCTGTTGCACAATTTTCCGTCAAGGGAAATTTTCAGATTTTTAGCGGAGCCGGCCCCTGTCCTTGCCCCCGGCCAAACATCCGGCATAATAGGGGTCCGGTTTTCAAGTTCCGGGGGCGCCCTTCCCGGGCCTTTCCCCGGCGGGTGGAAATCGGAAAGCAACGCACCCATAGCTCAGTGGATAGAGCACCGGTCTTCTAAACCGATGGTCGCTGGTTCGATCCCAGCTGGGTGCGCCAGTTCGCCGGACGGGCTTCCCTCGTGGCGGCAGGCGACGCCGTATCCGGTCCTTTTGGAAGGCACTCCGGGATTTCCCTGTTGCCCGTCTCCGTTTAGTGTGCCCGGCCATGATACGGAGATGCCTGGCGAGTCTGGCCGTCCTTTTTGGGGGCCTGACAATGATGGGGGCCGCCGAACCGATCGTGATCCTGATCGGCCTGGACGGATTTCGNGCGGACGCGCTGGAGCGGTTTCGTCCGCCCCAACTCACCGAAATGGCCCGGTCCGGAAGCCGGGCGGAATTCATGTCGCCGGTTTTTCCCTCCCTCACCTTCCCCAACTTTTACACCCTCGTCACCGGACTGCGTCCGGCCCGGCACGGCATCATCGGCAACTCGATGTTCGATCCGGTTTTCAACGCCCGCTTTTCCCTCGGAAGCCCTGCGGTCCTGGAAGGCCGGTGGTGGGAGGGCGAGCCCCTCTGGGTTACGGCGGAAAAACAGGGCGTCCGGTCCGCCTGCATGTTCTGGCCGGGTTCGGAGGCCGAGATCGCCGGGGTGCGCCCTTCGGAGTGGCGGAAATTTGATTCCAAGATTCCGGCGGAGGAACGTGTGCGCGAGGTGCTCGCCTGGCTGGCCCGCCCCGAAGCCGAGCGTCCCCGTCTCATCACCCTCTATTTTCACGAGGCGGATACGGCCGGACACCGTTTCGGCCCCGACAGCGCGGAGGTCGGGGACGCTGTGGCCCTCGTGGACACGGCCCTCGGACAGCTCCGGGAAGGCGTAAACCGTCTGGGACTGGACGGGGTGGTGAACTACGTGGTGGTGAGCGACCATGGCATGACCACCATCGATCCCGATCGGGTGATCGCCCTGGCCACACTGATCGATCTGAACAAGGTGCAGGTGGATTTCACCGGCGCGATCGCCGGTCTGCGTCCGCGGGAAGGTGTCGGCGAAGAGGAAATCTTCCAAGCCCTCCAGGCCAAGGCCCAATCGTTTGCCGTTTACCGCAGGGACGACCTGCCGGAGGGGCTGCACTTTCGGGACCATCGGCGCATTCCTCCCCTGCTGCTCCTCGCCAACGAAGGATGGTATATTCAAACGTACCCGGTTCGGTCGGCGGCGCGGGACTCGTTTCCCAAGGGCGCGCACGGATTTGATCCCGGACTGGACTCCATGAAGGCCCTCTTTCTTGCATCCGGCCCGCTCTTCAAGGAAGGCCTCACCATTCCGGCTTTCGAAAGCATCCAAGTCTACAATCTGGTCTGCGCCGCCCTCGGATTAAAACCGGCCGAAAACGACGGCGACGACCGACTGGTGCGCCAAATCCTCAGGGAGGACACCAAGTAAAACCCGCCGGGACCAACCGAACGCCCCGGCCAATCCCACAACCCGACCCGAAGGAACGGGGTGAGAACCACGCGGGAACGCCGTCTGCAAGGCGGCGCCAAAGCCGCGTCCTTTTGGGCCGGGCTGGAAAAAGGAAGATCCGTCGGCTCCCTCGGCTCGCCGCCCCGGCAGCGGAACGCGCCAACTTTTCCCGTCAGGCCGCCTTCGCGGTGGTCTTGGATTCCTCCCGGGCCATCTGAGCAAGGATGGCTTCCCGGTCGATGACAACGGAAGGAACCTTCGCCTTTCGGGGATCCGGAAGCGGCTTGCCCAGCCGAATCCAGGCGAACATGCGCCGGAGAAATCCCTTGAGGGTCCTTTCCTCCGCCTGGGCCTCGCGCAGACGCACCAACGTGGGATCCTCGTATCCGGCCCGGACAAAAGCTTCCTGCCGGTGCCTTTCCGCCAGGCGGTGCAAATCGCCGTTTGTTCCGAGCATTTGATCGGCCAGTCGAAGAATCCGGCGATTCGGCAGCATTTCGGGACACACCTGTTGCACAATCTCAAAGGACTGCTGAGGGGTGTATCCGGAGGCGGTCAAAATGGTAATGGCCGCCGCTGTCGAACGACTGATGCCCGCCTCGCAATTGGCGAGGAGTCCGAAATCATCGAAATCGGCCAATTGCCGGCCGAATTTGACCATCTCCTTGATGTGTTCTTCCTGAGGGGGGACGTAATTGGCAAAGCGCGGAAGGTGGATCTCGATGTCATCCAAGTCACTGAACACCAGCTCCAGGCGATATTTGGCATTGCGAGGTTGCTGGGCCGGCTCCTTCTCACCCGGATCAATCAGGGTGACGAAGTGGGTGACGGGAGCATCCATATAATCCTTCACGGAAGTTCGCCCGCACACCATTAAGCGCATGGGCGGTTTTTTAAGTCTTTTCCGGTCTTTCTGACAATGGAAAATTTTGCAAAAGCTTGCCAAAAAAGGAGGAGCGGACCATCGCGCCGTCAAATCGGTTTTTTCTTCAAAAACCCATCGCGCAGCGCGAGATGCGCCGACTCCTACCGCGGCGCCTTTTCCGTGAAAGGGCGGTCCTTTTCGCCCATGGCAAAGAGGACCAGTTTCACGGGTTCGGTCCCCGTGTTTTTCCCGTTGTGGAGCACGTTGACACTCTCCGCGAAGGCCTGCCCGGCGGTGAGTTTGTGCACCCGGCCGTCCTCCATCTCCACGGACAACGAACCCGACAAAATGTATGCCACGCAGGGATAGGGATGCGAGTGCCAGCCGGTCTGCGCGCCGGGAGGGATTTCCACCATGGCCGCGGTGATTTGCGGGTTGTCCGTCCGCGGGTAGGCCAGCGGCTGTCCGGCGGCATCCGAGGTCGTGCGAAGCAGCGGTTGGACACGGATTTCGCGCAGGTATCCCTCGTGCCCCTCCTGGGCCCGGCCGGTCAGCGCCCCCGCCCCGACAAGCAAAACAAGAAGCCATCCGCGCATGGCAGCGTCAGGCCTCAAGCGAAAGTTTCTCGAAATCCAGCCCGGATTTCGCGGCAAACTCCTGAAACTCCTCCAGATGTCCGCCGAGCACCGCCCGCAACACCAGGGAGTCGTCCGTGAGCCCCTTGCCGGGCACGCTGTCCGGAATGATGTCGACATCCTTCAGGAGATATTTCAGCGCAAAAACCGTTTCGGCAATCGCCGTGAGATCGGAACACGGATAGACCCCCTCGAGGACGTCCTCGGCATAACGCACGAGGAAACGCACCTGTTCACGAAAATGCGGCAGCCCGGTCACATCCGAGGTCTCCGCCTTGACCTTCAGCAGGGGCAGGTCGCGTTTGAAGGCGTCCATCTCGCCGGCGGTAATGCTCTGACCGCCACGAACGACAAATTCGTGAATCGTGTTCATGTGTCGCCCCGTTCTATTTTGTCCCTCCGACCAACACAAGCCCACCGTTCCCACTGGCAAGTTGCCCGGCTCCGTGCCATGCTTGCTTGATGAAAACGCTCGCATGCCTCCTCGCGTGTTGGCTGGCCGCCGCCGGAATTTCCTCCTCCCAGGCCGCCCCCATCGTGCGCGATCCCGGCGCGATCTATCTTTCGGATTTCGGGTTGAAACCCCTGCCCCTCAAGGTCCTCCGTCCGGCGCCGTGTTATTTTGACATGGCCATGACGCGCTACGCGGGCACCCTGCGGTTTCCCCAGACGGTGAAGGTCGAGGCCGTCTCCGACCACGGGTGCCGTATCCGCGGCAATGCCCAGCAGGGGGGCGTGGCCGCCTGGGTCCCCTATAACGAACTCGAACCGCTCCCCGAAGGCCTCCTGGCCAACCTGAAAAAAAGCGAGGAACGCCGCCAGATCGTCGAGGCTCTCATCGCCAAGAACGAGGTCGCCATCGGCATGACCACCGACGAGGTGAGTCGCAGTCTCGGCAAGCCCCAGAAAAAAACCAAGCGGGCCGACAAGAACGGGACCCAGCAGGTCTGGGAATTCATCAAATACGACCTTGTCCCCCAGACCACCTACACCCCGGGCTACACCCAGACGGTGATCCAGAACCCCGGCGGAAAAAAACACCCCGGCAAGGTGGTGGTCCAGGGGCAGAGCGGATATTTCGCCAACACGATTTATGTAAAAGTCCCCGTCGGCACCTTGACCGTCACCTTCAAGGACGATATTGTGGAGTCTCTTGACCAATCCGAGGGAACTTTGGTGGGAGCAGGACAAGTTTCGATTGTCACGCCGCCAATCTCCCTTTATTGGTAGTCGCTCTTCTCACGGCGGGATAGCCAAGTGGTAAGGCCGGGCTCTGCAAAAGCCCCATGCGTCGGTTCGATTCCGACTCCCGCCTCCCCTTTTCCTCAATGTCTTGCGCAGGACTTTTGTCCCTCCCCGGCCCGGCAAAATCCGCGGTCACACCGTCATCCGCGTGTGACGATACCGGGCCGGAGGCAGTCCGACGGCACGCTTGAAACAGCGGGTGAAATAAAAAACATCCGTGAAGCCCAGACGGTCGGCGATTTGCTCCACCGTCCAGTCGCTCCGCAACAAAAGCTGCCGGGCGCGCTCGATCTTCAGACGCATGAGGTAGCGGTGCACCGGCATGCCGGTTTCGGTCAGAAAACGGCGCCGGAAGGTGCTCAGAGACAGCCCCTGCGATCGGGCGAGGCGCGCATAGTCGATGGGATCGCCGGGGCGCGCCGCCCAAAGTTCCCGGACCAACGGGGCAAGCTGGCTTTTTTGCGCACCGGCACCTCGCGGATGCCGCAGACGCTCAATCCCGATGAGCAGGTTTTCGAGGAGATTGATCACCCGGACTTTTTCCCACCTTCCCTCAGCCCCCACCCCTTCGAGAATCTCATCAAAAATCCATGCCATGCGGTCCCGCTCCTCAGGCGGACACCACACCGGTTCCCGGTGGATGAGTCCCTGATGCAGCCACTCCTCCATGAGGGGGCCGCGAAATGCCACGTAACGGTGATGCCAGGGACGCCCGTCCGCCGAAAAAAACCGGATGTGCGGTCCCGGCATTGCAAACCAAAGGAAAGCCCCCTCCAGAAGGTGCGCGGTCCGGTCGTAGGACAAACGAATCCGGCCGGCCTCCATGAACTGCACCGTGCAATAACCCTCAAAACGTTTGTCCACGCGCGCGCCACACCGCGGATTATAACCGGCATGAAGGAGGAAGAGCTGGGAGGAACGGCCGGGACGCGGCATGAATATATTCTGCAAATTTTCGGTCATAATGTCCATGGTTCCGGGTGACCCCGCGGGACTAAGTTCGCGCATGACCACAACATCCCCCGCCCTCATCTCCCGGATCGCCACCGCCACCCGCCCCTGCACGGCGGATGAGATCAAAAAATACAAAGAAGACGGTTATGTCGTCCTGCGGCGGTTTGTTTCCGCCGACGTGGCGGAAGCCCTGCGTCGTGAGGTCCTTGAGATCATGGACCGGATTGGCCTCGGGGTGACGAAACTCCGGCAGACCTGGCAATACCTCAGGGGATCCGCCCTCGACGCTTATGTCAACAGCACCCTGCAGCGAAGTGTGGCATCCCAACTGATGGAGGGACCGGCCATTCTTTATCTGCCCTTCACCGCAGTCAAATCCGGCGGCGGCGGGGGACGGTTCCACTTCCACCAGGACAACAACTACACCCGGCATTTCGGACCTTCAATCAATCTCTGGACCGCCCTCGTCCCCATGCGTCCCGAAAACGGCTGCCTGTACATCGTTCCGCGTTCGCACCGGGAAGGCGATTGGGAATCGGAAAACGCCGGCGACGGCGACAATCACCGCAAGGTCCGTCGCGACGTGAGCGCCCACGCCATTCCCATCCTCATGGAACCGGGCGACGTGGTCGCCTTCACGCGCCTGACGGTTCACGGCTCCGGGGCCAACACCACAAACGAACACCGGGTGGCCTACGCCACCCAGTTTCATCGGGAGGACACAACGGCTCTCATTGACGGGCGCCGCGTTCTTTTGAAGGACCATCCGCGTTTCACCGACATCCATGGGGTGGATCACATCAGCCAGGGCGGATCGCGGGACGGCCATTAGGAAGACCCCGCCGACGCATGGGCGCAGCTCCCTTCCAGCTGTGGCGCCGTGTCGCAAAGACGACCGGAAGGTTCGGAAGCGGCGCAAACACACTGCCTTTCCCACTCCGGCTCTGACGTCGCGGAGAAACTGCCGCGTCATCGTCCGAAAGCAAAAATTTAATATCGTTCGATAAGCCTTTGTTTTATAGCGCGTTATATTAAATTATTGGGAACGCCTTTCGATCCCGCGGACCGCGGGCTCGCAGCTTGCCTCGGCGGGTTTTCGTTCCTTATTTTCCGCGTCTCCTTCTTTCATGGCGACGCTGCACACCCTCTGGAATCGTTTTCTCCTGGCCGGCACCACGGGACAGACTTCGCCGAACCAGAGAAGCAAAATTTGCATCACCCGCGGAGCGTCGTTTTTTCTGGCCGCGCTGGGACCGGTGTTTGCCGCGCTCAATCTGGCGCAGGGCTATGTTCTCCTGGCCGCCATCAATTTTCTCAGCACCCTCCTCGGCCTGATTTGTCTGCTGCTGGTCCGGAGAAATTTCGTTCGCGCGGCCGCCGGCCTGCTGGTACTTGGCAGCACCGCCCTCTTTTCACTCTCCGGGCTGCTCTTTCGCAACGGCATGGAGTACACCCTGCTGCTCGGCCTGTTGGCGGCGGTGTTCATATTCGATTCCCGGGCGACGCGCCTTTCCCTGGCCATCCTCAACGGAACGGGATTTCTGGCGGTGAAAATCCTGCATCACGACCCGGCCGCCACCGACGGCTTCCCCACAGGGCGTCTGGCGGTCAACGTCCTCGTCTTCCTGGTCGGTTATTATTGCATCCTCGAAATCATCCGGACCGTTCACCAAAACCACCAGCAGGCCCTCGAGCGACAGAATGCCGCCCTCTCGGAAAGCCGGCGGCGCCTGGATGAGGAACACAACGCCCTGATGGCGCTCACCCGGGAACTGAAGGTGGCCAACCAGGCCAAGGAACGGCTCTTTTCCCTGCTTGCCCACGACCTCCGCGGCCCGATCGGCAATCTCAAAAACGCCCTCGAACTCCTCCATCGCGGCGATCTGACGCCGGAGGATTTTCGGAAGATGGTGACGTCATTGAAGGTGGACGTCGATCTGGCTTTTGAATGCCTTGAAAGCCTCCTTCTCTGGTCCGCCCGGCAGTTGCGTGAAATCAAGCCCGTCCCTTCCGAGGTGCCCCTCCTCGCGGCCGCCCAGCAGGCGTTGGCCCTGCTGGACCATCTCGCCACGCTGAAGCAGATCACCATCCGGAACACGATCCCCGCGGAGGCCCGCGTCTGGGCCGATCAAACACAGGTCGCCTCCATCTTCCGCAATCTGCTTTCCAACGCCATGAAGTTCACCCCCGCCGGCGGAAAGGTGGAACTCTCCGCGGAGGAAAAGGGCGATTGCTGGAGCATCGCGGTTTCGGATACGGGAGTCGGCATGACCCCGGAGCAGGTGCGCCGGATCTCCCAGGCCGACATCGGTTCCTCCCATCCGGGAACGGACAACGAAAAAGGCTTCGGACTCGGATTGCAAATCTGCCGCGAATTCATCAACGGCAACCGCGGAACGCTCTCCGTGGAAAGCCGGGTCGGTCGGGGCAGCATCCTGCGTTTCACCCTGCCCCGGACCGGCCATCCCGAACAAACGGGAACCTCCTGCAATCCTCCGGACGAATCCGGGGAAGCTCTCGCGCACTCGGGGGTCTAGAATCGCGCGCCCGCCTCCCTACGCCTCCGCGGAACTCCCGGCCGCCGCAGGGGCAAACCGCGTCCTCCACAGCGCCTCCCAGCCGCCTTCCTCGGATTCGTTGAGCCACCAGGTCTGAAACCCCTGCGCCCGCGCCGGCTCGATGTCGTTGTCCAGGCGGTCCCCCACGATGAGGGTTTCCTCCGGCCGGATTCCGCGTCGCCGGAGGCGGAAGGCCAACATGCGAAAGACATGCGGATCGGGTTTGCTGAAGCCGTTTTCGAAGGACCAGATGCAGAGGTCCTTTTCAAACACATCCGGCGACAGGCCGACGCCGGCGAGGCCTTCCCCGAGTTCACGCAACGTGTAAGGCTGGGCGTTGGACACGATGCCAAGCGGGATTCCCCTTTCGCGGCAAAACGCAAGGACGCGCGCGCATTCCGGAGCGAGATGCAGATCCCGCAACAGCTGGATATGACGGTATAAAAATTCCTCGCCGCGCGCCGGCGGCAAGTCGGCAAATTGGGGCAGCGCCCCCCGCATGATCTCCTCCCAGACCACCTCGGGATGTGGAATGCCGAAGCCATGGGCGTGCGCGTGATCGTCGCTGACGAGATGCCCGCAACGCTCCGTCAGATGGTCCAGGGTCATTTCCGGCGGTACGCCAAAAAACTCCTCGTGCAGCTTGCGCCACTCCTGCTCCCCATCGCCCCCCCGCCGGTTCACGTTCAGGAGGGTCTGGTAAACGTCGAAAATCAGGGCGCGAAAGGAGTTCATCAGGGCGAAAAAAGAATGGGATACAAATGCCGGCTGCCAAGTCTTTCCCGAATGAATTCCCGCTGAAGAACCCGACAGGCTTCCGGCGTGAGAGGGCGCGGGGTCTTTTCCAGAGCCTTCCAGAACCGCCGCGCGTAGGCGGCGCCTCCGATGTGATCATCCGCCCCGTCCGGCCAGACGGCCCGTTCCGGCCGGCCCGCCGCCACGGCCTCCTTCCACCGCGCGAGATCGGCATTGAGCGACCGGCAAAGTGCCCAGCTTTGTTCCGCGGGATGCGCCAGCACCTCAAGCTGTCCCTCGAGGGTCAGACGGCTGAACGGCAGGGGTTGGCCGGGTGGCAATTCCAGCACGGGCGGCCGACCCGCCAGCTTTCGCAGCGGAGCGGGCATCCGGCCGCGCCAGCGTCTCCAGGCGGCCAGCTGACGGGCGCGTTCCCCGCGTTCGTCAATCAACGCGGGATCAATCCGGATTTCGTCATAAAGCCAGGGCAGCCGAAATCCGAAGGCCTCGAGATCCGGCACGACATTGGGAAGGCGGCGGGCGATGAGCGGACGATCGGCCGCCACCGCTTCAAGATAAGGCAGGCCGAAGCCCTCCTGGGCGGAGGTCATCACCACCATCTCCGCCGCGGCGAGAAGCGCGGGAACGGAGGGTGCGCGCCCCTCCTCGTGCTCCAGCATCCGAAAACGCGCCCGCCATCCGCCCCGCCGCGCGGCGGCTTCCAGTCGGCGCGCGTATTCGGACTCTTCCGCGGAACTCACCCCGGCCGTGGTCACCAGCCAGGCCTCGGGGCGCAGCCAGCGCGTCAGCAACACGGCCTCCGCGAGATTTTTCCGGCGCAAAAACCGCGTGGGAAAAAGCCAGACCGGACCCGCGTCCGCGAGCTTTTCCGTGAACCAGCGGCGGGCCGCCGCGCGCCGGCGGACGGGACACGGATTTCCCCGGTCGACCAGATTGGGCATCCAGACTCCGGTGCCGCGCCGTTCGAAAAATGCGGCGTCACTCCGGTTGATCGTCGCATACACCAACGGCGCCCCGGCGCCGAAGATGGCCTCGCCCACCGCATCGATCGTGCGGAAGCCGGCCGCCCGCAAACCGGACCAGCGGCTCCAGCGATTTTCGAACCAGAAATCATGGTGGTGAAAGACCACCGGCACGCCATGACGCGCCGAGAAACGGCGCAGTTCGTCGGTCAGCACAAGGTTTCGCGCCAGTCCGGGATTGTGGATCCAGAAGAGGGTTTCCGCCGGTCGGGGGGCCAGACGGTCCAGCGCGCGGGTGATGCGGCTCCGCAGGGTGGCCATTCCCGGCGGCCGGTCGGGCAGGTACCGAAACGCCCGCTCGCACACCACTTCGAGCGAAACGTTTCCCAGGCTTTTTGCAAGAGCCTCAATCCAAAGGGGATCTCCGGGTTCGCCGACCGCCAGCGTGACTCGGCGGACGGCGCTTTCCCGCACGAGATGCGGCAGGGCAAGCTCAATGATGCGCCGCACGCCGCCGGGACGCAGATGGTGATGGATCACGCAGAGGTGGGAAAAGGTGGAAGAGCGGACAGACAAGGAAAATGATGGTGACAGGATTTCCAGTATTGCCCAATCGGGACGGGCAATCAAAGGTAACGTATGGCGGATTTCTTCCAGGATGGCTCAATGGCCACGCTGCACCGGCTTGGGAAACCCGATCTCAACAAGCTCGAAGACGAGCTTTCGGAGTTTTCCAAGCAGACGCCGATCGCCCTGATTCTTCCCTGCCACGTCCGAGAACTGGGAACGGCCGCGCTGCGCGGAATCATCCGCGAGCTGAAAAACGTCCGGTACATCAAGCAGATCGTTGTGGGCATTGACGGCGCGAACGCCGCCGCCTGGAAACGCGCCAAGCGGATCTTCAGCCAGCTCCCGCAGAAACCCATCCTGCTCTGGAACGACGGTCCGCGCATGAAGCGGCTCATCGAGGAACTCGTCGAGTCCGACCTGGATCCCGGTCCCTCCGGCAAGGGCCGCAATCTCTGGCTGTGTTTCGGTTATGTGCTGGCGAGCGAAAAATCCCGCATGGTCGCCGTGCACGACTGCGACATCATCACCTACAGCCGCGAAATGCTCGCCCGGCTGTGTTATCCCGTGGCGCATCCGCACCTCGGCTTCGACTTCTGCAAGGGATACAGCGCACGCTTCACCGACCGCCTCAACGGCCGCGTCATGCGCCTTCTCTTCACCCCCCTCATCCGCTCGCTGCAAAGCATCATCGGCGACCACCCCTTTCTCAACTATCTCGACACCTTCCGCTATCCGCTGAGCGGCGAGGTGAGCCTCGACCACGACATCATCCGCCGCGCACGGGTGCCCTCGGACTGGGGTGTGGAGGTCGGCATGCTGGCGGAGGTGTTCCGCGTGTCGTCCCCGAAAAGCATCTGCCAGGTCGACGTCGCCGAATGCTACGATCACAAACACCAGGAACTTTCCTCCCGCGATGCGTCCAAGGGGCTCAACAAGATGGCGTCGGACATCGTCAAATGCGTCTTCCGCACCCTCGCCGGACACGGCGTGAAGCTCGACGTGGGCACCTTCGACACCCTCCTGAGCGCCTACATCCGCAAGGCCGAGGACACCATGCGGTTTTACGCCGCGGACGCGGAGATCAACGGACTGAAATACGACCGTCATCAGGAGGAACTCGCCGTCTCCACCTTTGTCCGCAGCATCCGCACCGCCGCCCGCGAGTATCTTGTCGATCCGCTCGGCGATCCCATGATTCCGAACTGGAACCGCGTGGAGGCGGCCCTGCCCGATTTTTTCAAGTCCTTCAACAAGGCGGTGATTGCGGACAATGCGTGAGCGCCGGCGTGCCCCGGCTCAGCGGGTCGCACGGTATTCCCGCGGCGGGACGCCGACCACCCGGCGGAACTGACGGGCAAAATAGTTGCTGTCGTTGAACCCGCAGCGGAAGGCGATCTCGGTGACGGAAAGTCCGGGCGCGCCTTGGTCGAGAAGACGGCAGGCCTTGCCGATGCGGGCCCGGATGAGATAGTCCGCCGGCGAATATCCGGTGGCCTCCCGGAAATGCCGGAGAAAGGACCGTTCCGACATCGCCGCGGCGGCGGCCATTTCCCCGAGGGTCAGTCTGCGTTCCGGTTCGCGGTCGATCCGGGAAAGCAGCCGGGCGAGTTTCCAATCCGCTTCGGACCCGGGACTCTTCCGCTCGCCGTAGCGGCGGGCGAGAAGACCGATGAGCAGCATGAGCCAGTTTTTGGCAAGGAAACGCCCCCCCTCCTCCTCGCGGGTCGTCTCGGCCTCGAGCGCCCCGATCCATTCCGCGGCCAGACGCAGGTCGCCGGCCTTCAGCCGCAGCCGGGAGGTGAACTCGCGGCGGCGCCACCGGGCCGGTTCCAGCGTGAAGAGGGCGTGATAGCCGGGCAGCCCGCCCAGTCCGCGCTCCGCCTCCCGAAGCGCATCGCCCCGCACCAGCACATTGACCAGGGAAAGGTCCCGGGTGTTTTCGTAGCCGTGCGCCCGCCGGTTGTTGATCACCAGAACGTCCCCCGCGGAAACCGCATGCCGCGTGTCGCCGGTGAAATGCAGGGCCTCGCCGGACAGAATGAAGACGATTTCCCAGAATTCATGCAGATGGGATCCGATGTCCGTCTGTCCGGGCTGGCGGACCACCGCGACCTGGCCCAGCGGATCCTGAAAAAACGTCCTCCACCGCAGGCGCGGATTTTTCGTCATGGCGGAATCGTGCTAAAGTTTGGCGCCATCTTCAAGGTTTTCCTCCCGGCGGCGGATCATCATGGGATCATGCACTCCCGCTTTGCCTCCGCCAGGTGGATCCATTCGCCCGTGGTGGGCAGCCGGCGCGCCATGGCGCCCTGCCCGTATTTTCGCAAATCCTTCGTGCTGGAAGGGCCCGTTCGCACGGCCCGTCTCCACATCACCGCCCTCGGACTCTACGAGGCGGAGATCAACGGCCGACGGGTCGGCGATCAGGTTTTTGCACCGGGATGGACCGATTACCGCAAACGCGTCCCGTTCCAGACTCACGACGTCACCCCGCTTCTGCAGCCCGGCGAAAACGTGCTGGGGGCCCTCCTCGGCGACGGCTGGTACTGCGGGTACGTCGCGTGGGTCTCCCGCCAGCAATACGGGGATCGTCCCCTGCTCCTGGCGGCCCTTGAGGTGACCTTGGAAGACGGACGCGAGGTGCGCATCGTCTCCGACACAAGCTGGAAAACGGAGACCGGTCCGCTCCTTTCGTCGGACCTCCTGCAGGGGGAATCCTACGACGCGCGGTGGGAACTCGGCGCGTGGTCCAGTCCGGGATATGACGACACCCGCTGGCGTCCGGCGCTGGAGGCCGCCGCTCCCCCCATCGAACTGACGCCCGGCGCGGCGCCTCCGGTGCGACGCATTGAGGAATTGAATCCGCTTGGCGAGAGCTGGACGAACAGCTGGCCGGAACCGATGCATCTCTTTGACTTCGGCCAGAACTTCAGCGGCCGCATCCGCCTGCGGGTCCGCGCACCCCGCGGCACGGCGCTGACCATCAAATACGCCGAGATCCTCGATTCCGGGGGCGGACTGTACACGGAAAATCTGCGCACCGCGGCGGTCACGGACCATTACACCTGCAAGGGGGACGGCATTGAAACCTTCGAGCCGCGCTTCACGTTTCACGGTTTCCGTCATGTCGGCATCGCCGGCGCCTCCCGCGATCAGATCCTGGAGGTCACCGGCGTCGTCCTGCATTCCGACACGCCGCCCACGGGACATTTCTCCTGCTCCCACCCCCTCCTGAACCAGCTGCAACACAACATCGTCTGGGGACAGAAAAGCAATTTCCTCGAGGTGCCCACGGACTGTCCGCAGCGCGACGAGCGTCTGGGCTGGACGGGCGACGCCCAGGTTTTCATCCGGACCGCCTGCTTCAACATGGACGTGCAGGGATTCTTCCACAAATGGATGCAGGACGTCCGCGACGCGCAGTCGCCCCGTGGCGGTGTGCCCCCGGTGATTCCCGACATCGCCATGAACATGGAGGACGGCGGACCGGCCTGGGCCGACGCCACGATCATCTGTCCGTGGACCATTTACCTCTGCTACGGCGACACGCGCATTCTCAGCGACCACTATGATTCGATGGCGCGCTACATGGACTTCCTCGCCGCGCACCGCTGCAAGGGCCACATCCGCAGCCATCCCGACGTGGATGCGTGGGGCGGATTCGGGGATTGGCTGGCCCTGGACGGCAGCGGCAGGACGGAGGGCGGCACGCCGCGCGACCTCATCGGCACGGCGTTTTACGCCTACGACGCCGAACTGATGGCAAAGATCGCGCGTGTGCTGGGCCGGGAGTCCGACGCGGCGGCTTACGGGGATCTGCACCGGAAGATCGTGCGCGCCTTTCAGGACCGTTTTGTCAGCAGGGAGGGACTGGTGGTGTCCGGCACCCAGACCGCCTATGTGCTCGCGCTGCATTTCGGATTGGTGCCGGGGGAAGGCCGGGCCACGGCGGTGCGCGAACTGGTGCGCAACATCGAGAAAAACGATTTCCACCTCGCCACCGGCTTCGTCGGCACACCCTACCTGCTCGACGTTCTGGAAAACAACGGCCATCTCGATCTGGCCTACAAACTTCTCGAGCAGGAGTCGTTTCCGTCCTGGCTCTTCCCGATCAAAAACGGAGCCACCACGATCTGGGAACGCTGGGACGGCTGGACGCCGGAGAAGGGCTTTCAGAACAAGGGCATGAATTCCTTCAACCACTACGCCTACGGCGCGGTGGGGGCCTGGATGTATCGCACCGTGGCCGGCCTCGACCTCGATCCGGACGACCCCGGATACGGCACGGTGGTGTTCCGTCCGCGCCCCGGAGGCTCCCTCACCCACGCGCAGGCCCGGCTGAAAACCCCGCGGGGTGAAGCCGGCATCCGGTGGGAGCTGAAGGACGGCGGACTGGAAGTGGAAGTGACGGTTCCCGAAGGGAGCCGGGGCCGCTTCTCCGCACCCGAGGGTTACACCGTCGAATGCGGCGAACTGGGTCCGGGCGTCCACCGCCTCGTCGCCAAGGCGCGGTAGGAACCGCGCCCTTGGCGGGCGGACGGGGAAAGACCTGCGTCGTCCCCTTCAGGACGGCGAAACGGCTCCAAAAGCCCTTCAGATCGGCGCGACCGCCGCGGCCTGCCGGCGTCCGTGGAGGATTTCCGCGCGGTTCACCGCATTGATGTAGGCGCGTGCGCTGGCCTCGATCACATCGGTGCTGGCGCCCTTGCCGGTGATGAGTTCGCCGTCGCCGAAATCCACCTTCAGCGTCACCTCGCCCAGGGAATCCCGTCCATGCGTGACGGCTTCCACGTTGTATTGCGCGAGATGTCCGGTGCGGCGCACGATCCGGTCGATGGCCTGCATGGCCGCGTCGACCGCGCCGTTGCCCGGACTGGAATCCTGCAGGATTTCCGCGCCCTTCTTCAGCCGGACCGTCGCGGTGGGCACGGTGGTCGTGCCGCTCGTCACGTGGATGTATTCCAGCGTGTAGGTCTCGTGATCGCCGGACATGGAATCCTCCACCAGCGCGGCCAGATCGTCGTCGTAGACAAACTTCTTCTTGTCCCCGATCTCCTTGAACCGCTCGAAGACACCGGCGATCTCGGCCTCGGTCAGTTTGAATCCCAGATGCTCCAGGCGCGCAATCATGGCGTGGCGGCCGCTGTGTTTGGTCAGCGGCAGTTCGGTTCCGCCCCACCCGACCTCCTGGGGATCCATGATCTCGTAGGTCTCGCGTTTCTTCAGGATGCCGTCCTGATGAATGCCCGAGCTGTGGGCAAAGGCGTTTTCGCCCACGATGGCCTTGCTGCGCGCGACGTGCAGCCCGCTCATGCGGCTGATGATGCGGGAGGTTTTCAGGATCTCGCGCGTGACGATGCCGGTGTGCACCCCGCCGAAATAGTCGCTGCGGGTCTTGATGGCCATGACGACCTCCTCGAGCGCGCAGTTGCCGGCGCGTTCGCCGATGCCGTTGAACGTGCCCTCAACCTGCCGCGCGCCGGCCTTGACGGCGGCCAGGGAGTTGGCGACGGCCAGTCCCAGATCGTCGTGGCAATGCACGCTGATGACGGCGTCGTCGATGTTCCTCACATGGGAGCGCAGGTATTCGATCAGCGCGGCGTATTGCTCGGGCACGGCATAACCCACGGTGTCGGGAATGTTGACCGTGGTGGCGCCGGCTTCGATGGCCGCCTCGACCACGCGCGCCAGAAACTCGGGTTCGGTGCGGGAACCGTCCTCGGGCGAGAATTCGACATCCTTGACCAGGCTGCGGGCGCGTTTCACACCCTCGGTGGCCATGCGGATGATCTCCTCCTCGGCCTTCTTCAGCTTGAACTCGCGGTGAATGGCGGAGGTGGCCAGAAAGACGTGGATGCGGCCGCGTTCGCCGGCCGGCTTGACGGCGGCACCGGCGGCGTCAATGTCCTTCGGCACGCATCGGGCGAGTCCGCAGATGACCGGGCCCTTGATTTCGGTGGCGATGGAATGGACGGCTTCAAAATCGCCGTCACTGATGACGGGAAAACCGGCTTCGATGATGTCGACGTTCACACGCGCCAGCTGGCGGGCGACCTCCATCTTTTCGCGCAGGTTCATGCTGGCGCCGGGGCATTGTTCGCCGTCGCGCAGCGTCGTATCGAAAATTCTGACTTGGTCTGACATAGGTGAAAAGGTTGTCCGGCGGAAGGATTGCAAGAAGGTGGCGGCACCTACCACGCCCGCCGGGAACGCAGCCTATGCCGTTTAGGAAAGAAGGCTAAGTCGGCTCGGGAGCAACCCGAGTCGAGGAGCGAGAAGAAGAAGGCCCGCAAACGGCGACATGGGGGGAAATTGAACCAACGGGACGCGAAAGGCAAGGGATTTTCCGTGCTTCGCCCGGTCCGGACCGCTTGCCGCGCCGGGCTGCAGGATCACAAAAAGCGTCTCAGACTGGACGAGTCCGGAGGGGATTTCCTATGATTGTCCGATGCACAGGCGCTGGATTTTTCCCTCCCCCACCCGCGATCACGCGGTGCAGCGTCTGGGACGGGAGCTTGGCATTCCGGATTTTCTGGCCCGCGTGCTGGTGCGCAACGGCTTCGAGGATGTGGAGGCGGCCGTGGATTTCCTGCAGCCCAAACTCCGCAATCTGGGCGATCCCTTTCTGCTTCCGGACATGGCCGGGGCGGCCGAACGCGTGCGGGAGGCGATCCTGCGCGGGGAACGCATCGTGCTGTATGGCGACTATGACGTCGACGGCGTGGCTTCGCTGGCCCTGCTCAAGCGGGTGCTCCTGGCCCTGGGGGCTCAGGTGACCTGCTTCCTGCCACTGCGCGCCGAGGAAGGCTACGGACTGAGCGCCTCCGGCGTGGAGCGCTGCTTCGAGGAACACCGTCCGCAGCTTCTGATGGCCGTGGATTGCGGCACGAATTCGACGGTGGAGGCGGCAACCATCCGCCGCCTCGGGGCGGATCTCGTCATTCTCGATCACCACGAACCCTCCGGCAACCGCCCGGAATGCGTCGCGCTGGTAAATCCGAAACTCGGACCGGACCACCACTATCTCTGCAGCGCAGGCGTCGCCTTCAAACTCGCGCACGCCCTGTTGAAATCCACGCCGGATGCGCGCGTCGACCTGAAGGAATATCTCGACATCGTCGCGCTGGCGACCGTCGCCGACCTCGTGCCCCTGGTGGGCGAAAACCGCATCCTCGTGCACCGCGGTCTCGACCAGATGGCGCGCACCCGCTGGGTCGGCCTGTCGGCCCTGATGACCGTCGCCGGAGTGACCCCGCCCATCCGCGGCAGCGACATCAGCTTCCGTCTCGGACCGCGCATCAACGCCTCCGGCCGTCTCGGCACGGCGCTCGAATCGCTGGAACTGCTGCTGTGCGACCGGCCGGCGGAAGCCGCCCGCCTGGCCGACAGTCTGGACCGCCAAAACCGCGACCGCCAGAACGTCGAACGCCAGCTCACCCAGGAGGTCGAGGCCTGGGTCGACCGCCATTTTCTGGCGACGCGCGACGCCAGCATCGTGGCGGGCCGGCGCGACTGGCACCACGGCGTGCTCGGCATCGTGGCTTCCCGCGTCATGCGGCGCCACCACCGTCCCACCCTGCTGGTCGGGTTCGGCGAGGATGGCATCGGCAAGGGCAGCGGGCGCAGCATCGAGGGAATTTCGCTGGTTGAGACTCTCGGAAAATGCGCGGATCATCTCGAAAAATTCGGAGGTCACGAAATGGCCGCCGGCGTGACGGTGCAGGAGGACCGGTTCGAGGATTTTCGCGCCGCGTTTGAATCCTGCGCGCGGGCCATGGTCAATGAGGACATCCTGACCCCCAAACTGCGTCTGGACGCGGAACTGTCGCTTGCCGACATCGACCTTTCCATGCTGGAGACCCAGGAAATGCTCGAACCCTACGGCATGGCCAATTCCCAGCCGGTCTTCGCCGTCCGCGGAATCGCCCCGGCCGGAGCCCCGCGGGTGCTCAAGGAAAAGCATCTGCGCCTCGACTTCCAGGCCGGGCGGCACCGCATGCAGGCCATCTTTTTCAACGGAGCCACCCAGCCCCTGCCGCGCCCTCCGTGGGAGGTGGCGTTTACCGTCGAGCGCAACGAATTTGCCGGCCGCGTGAACGCGCAGATGCAAATTGTCGCAATCCGCCCGGCGGCGTCCTGAGGCAGGAACAGGCATGGGATCGTCGATGCGACCGCCGGAAACCCCTCTCAGCGAGGTGGACTGGATTCCCCGCCCGAGGCAGGCGCCCTTGCAGCGGCTGGGACTGCGCACCCTCGCCGACCTGGTCCGGCACTACCCGCGCCGCCACGAGGACCGGCGTCGGTTCGACCGTTTTCCCGACGGGGAAATGGAGCGCGCCGTATGCCTGTTTGGTCTGGTCACCAAGACGGCGGTCCGGCGATTCGGCGGACGCCGCCAGATGTTTGAGGCGACCCTGGAGGATGAATCGGCCGGCGTGCTGGGTCAGCCGGTGATCTGCCGGTGGTTCAACATGCCGCACATCCCCAAAAGGATCTCCACCGACCAGCGCATGGTCGTCTACGGACGGCCGAAAACGAAGGGACGGCAGATCGTCATCGATCATCCGGAATTCGAAACCGTCGAGGAGGACGAGGAAACATCCATTCACCTCAACCGCATCGTGCCGGTGCATCCCGCCGGCGACGGCATCACCCCTCGGGTGCTGCGCGCGCTGATTCATCGGGCGCTGGCCGAGACCGACCTCGACCGCATCCCCGGCCTGCAGGAAGGCGGATCCCTGGCCGGGCCGCTGCGGACCCTTCATTTTCCGTCCAGCTTCGGGGATCTCGAGCAAGCCCGCGACGCCTTGGTGCGTGAGGAACTTTTTGCCATCCAGGTCCTCATTCAGGGCCGGCGGGCCGAATGGAACCGGCTGGCCGGACGGGAAAAAAAATCCTCCGGCCAACTCCTGCGCCGCCTGCTGACCTCCCTCCCCTTCCCGCTCACCCCCTCCCAGGAACGGGTCATCGCGGAAATCCGCGCCGACCTGGCCGCCCCGCAGCGCATGAACCGCCTCCTTCAGGGAGACGTGGGGTCCGGCAAGACCCTCGTCGCACTGGCCGCCATGCTGCTCACGGTGGAGGCCGGCTGGGACGCCGCCATCATGGCCCCCACCCAGATTCTCGCGGAACAACATTACCTCAACTTCCGCCGCCTGCTCGATCCGCTGGGCGTACCGATCGCGCTGCGCACCGGCTCGCGCAGGGAGGGCGGGGTCCGCCGACGGGCGGATTCCGACGGCCACGGCTGGTTGCCGGAGCTCGCCGTCGACCCGGCGGCGCACGCGCCCCGGATTCTTGTCGGCACCCACGCCCTGCTTTTTGAGAACGGGGACCACGACCGTCTGGGGCTGGTGGTGATTGACGAGCAGCACAAATTCGGCGTCCTCCAGCGCACCCGGCTGATCGAGCGCGGCGATGCGCCGGATGTGCTCGTCATGACGGCCACCCCCATTCCCCGCACCCTCACCCAGACGCTTTACGGCGACCTGCAGGTGTCGCTGCTTCGGGAAAAACCGGCCAACCGCGGGGAAATCCAGACCGCCGTGCGCGAGGCGGGCAAACTGCCGGACGTGGTGGCCTTTCTCCGCAAGCAACTCGACAAGGGCCGGCAGGCCTATGTGGTGTATCCGCTTGTCGAGGAATCGGACAAACTCTCCGCCAAGGCGGCGGAGGGGGAGTTTGAAAAATGGACCACCCTCGCCGCCCCCTGGCGCGTCGCCCTCCTCCACGGCCGGATGGCGGCGGAGGAAAAGGAATCGGTGATGGCGCGCTTTCGCGCCGGAGAGGTCGCCGTGCTGGTGGCGACCACCGTCATCGAAGTGGGCGTCGACGTCCCCAATGCCAACATCATGGTGGTCGAAAACGCCGAGCGTTTCGGCCTTGCGCAGTTGCACCAGCTCCGCGGCCGCATCGGACGCGGGGCCCACAAGTCCTACTGCATCCTGCTTCATGATCCGGGAATCGAGGACTCGGCGCGGGAAAAGCTGATGGTGCTCGAGCAAACCGCCGACGGTTTTGCCGTCGCCGAGGCCGACTGGAGATTCCGCGGCGCGGGAGATGTGCTCGGCACGGCCCAGACCGGCCTGCCCCCGCTCAAGCTCGCCAATCTGGTGCGGGACGCCGCCCTCATGGACGAAATGGCCGCCCGCGCCGCCCGGGTGTTCGAAAGCGATCCGTTCCTGCGCGCGCCCGGTCATGCCCGCCTCGCCGCGTTTCTCGAGGCGTCCCGCGGCCGCCTCGCCTTAACGGCTGGCTGAGAGGGATTTGCTTGCTTTCCGGCGCCAACTGGTTTTTCTGAGCCAAAATGTCACTCCAGAGAACATTGCTCATCGTCGACGATGAGAAAAACACCCGCGACGGCCTTCGTGTGGCCCTGGAGGATCATTTTGAAGTGTATGTGGCCGGTGACATTGCCGGGGCCATGGCCACCCTCGAGGCGGATCCCGCCGATGTGCTCGTCACCGACCTGCGCCTGGGCGGGGAGGACGGCATGGAACTCATCGAAAAGGCCCTCAAGCTGCCCAAGCCGCCCATTTGCATCATGATGACCGCCTACGGCTCGGTGGACACCGCCGTGGAGGCCATGAAACGGGGCGCCTACGATTTCGTGACAAAACCGGTCAACATCGACCGGCTGGAAATGTTGATCCAGAGGGCGCTGCGGGAGCGGGACACCAGCAAGGAAAACGCCACCCTGCGGGAACAGGTCAGCCGCCGCTCGGGCCTGGAAAGCATGATCGGCCATTCCCCGGCGATGGTGGAGGTTTTTGAAACCATCAAGCAGGTGGCCCCTTCCCGTGCCACGGTCCTCATCCAAGGCGAAACCGGCACGGGCAAGGAACTGGCGGCCCGGGCCATCCACAGCCTGAGTCCGCGCGCCGGCAGGAAATTCATCGCCGTGCACTGCAAGGCCTTTTCCACCCAGCTGCTGGAAAGCGAACTCTTCGGCCACGAGCGCGGCGCCTTCACCGGGGCCTTCGAACGCCGGATCGGCCGCTTCGAGCAGGCCAACGGCGGTACGTTGTTTTTGGATGAGATCGGCGAAATCGACGAGAACACCCAGGTGAAACTGCTCCGCGCCCTGGGCGAACGCACCTTCGAACGGGTCGGCGGCAACCAAACCCTGCACGCCGACGTCCGCCTGGTCGCCGCCACCAACAAGGATCTGGCCCAGTTGGTGGCGGAGGGAAAATTTCGCGACGACCTCTATTTCCGCCTCAATGTCGTCCAGATCACCATGCCCCCCCTCCGGGCGCGCAAGGAGGACATTCCCCTGCTGGTCCGGGCCTTCCTGAAGGAATCGGCCGCCGAAAACGACAAGCCGCTGCGGGAATTCTCCTCCGAAGCCATGGCCTGCATCCTGGACTACAACTGGCCGGGCAATGTCCGCGAGCTGCGCGCCGCCGTGGAGCATGCCGTCGTCATGTGCAACGCCCCCCAGATCGGCCTTCGCGACCTGCCCGCCACCGTACGGTCCGCCCTGCCCTCCGGCGACGGCAACAACCTGTTACAGGAAGCCGACGGATTAAATTTGCACCAAACCGAACAGGCGCTTATTTTCCGCGCTCTTGAGGAATGCGGTGGCAACCGAACGGCTGCAGCCAAAAAACTCGGCATTAGTCGACGCACCCTGCACCGTCGCCTCAAGGAACTCAACATCACCAAAAATCCCCAATAATTCCCTCTTATGGCAGCCGGAGACGTTCAAGTTCAATCCGCGGTTCACTCCCTCGACCAAGGTAGGTTTGCCTTCTTCATTCGCGCAGGCATGTTCACCGTGCTGATCCTCGGCCTGTCGCTTCTGTATTTGTTTGTTCAGTTCAAGGGATTGGGGACACCGACGGCCATGGACCAGGCGCAGATCGCGCGCAACCTGGCCGAGGGCAAGGGGTTCACCACACGGTACATCCGTCCGCTGGCCCTGCACATGATCCAGAAACAGCAGGGCGAAAACACCCAGGTCGATCTCAAGGCCTTTCCGGATTTTTATCAGTCGCCCCTCCATCCGTGGATCAGCTCCTTCGTGGTGGCCTTTGTGAAGGGCCAGACCAAACTGAGCGCCACGGACTTTGTGTTTGTCGGGGACCGGCTCATTGCCGCCCTGGGGATCCTCTTTTTCATCCTGTCGGTGGCGGTCTGGTTTCTTGTGCTGTCGCGCCTTTTCGACACCCGCCTGGCGTTGTTCTCCTGCGCGGCCGTGTTGCTCACCGACCTGCTCTGGGAGTTCTCCCTCTCGGGTCTGCCCCAGATGCTGGCGCTGCTGCTGTTTTCGCTTTCCATGCTGACCACCCTGCTGGCGATGGAGGCCCATCAGAAGGAGCAGCTCGGCATGATGATTGCGTGGCTCATCGCGTCCGGTATCGGCATGGGCCTGATGACCCTCGCGCACGGCCTCTGTGTCTGGATCTTCCTCGGCTGGCTGATTTTCGCGGGGATTTATTTCCGTCCGCGCGGCCTGGCCGCCGTGGCCGCCCTGGCGGCCTTCCTCCTGGTGATCGCCCCCTGGATGGTGCGCAATTATCAGGTGTGCGGCAATCCGTTCGGACTGGCCATCTATGACGCCTTTTTCGCCGGAACGCCCGAGGACACCTATGCCCGGAACGCCCAAGTCAACATCGGCGGATCGGGCACCAGTCTGCAGGGCAAGGTGCGTCACGGCGTCATTCTGCAGGCCGAAAGGATCGCGGCGTTTCTCGGCCTGAATATCGTGGCGGGCGCCTTCTTTGTCGCCCTCTTCCACCCCTTCCGCAGCCGGAAGGCGCTCATGTTCAAATGGTGCATCCTGCTGATGTGGGTGTGCGCCGTCTTGGGCATGTCGCTTTATCAGCCGGAGGCCTCGCTTTCCGCCAACCAGCTTCACGTCCTGTTCATTCCGTTGTTTGTCGGCTTCGGCATGGCCTTCCTCTTCGTGCTCTGGAACCGTCTCGAGTTGGGCAGTCCGTTGTTCCGCATCATCTTCATCAGCGCCTTGCTTTTCGTCTGCGCGATTCCGATGATCCTCCGGCTCTCCTCCGGGCGCCCCAATCCCTCCGTGCAGTGGCCGCCTTATGTGGCGCCCTTCATCAACATCCTGGGTGACTGGTTCACCGAGGAGGAGGTGATCTGCTCCGACATGCCGTGGGCGGTCGCGTGGTATGCCCAGCGTTATTCGCTGCTCATGCCGGACACCCTGAGGGCCTTCAACAATCTTCACGACTACGGGGTCACTAAGCAGCCGATCCGCGGCCTGTATCTGACCCCGGTTTCCGCCAACGGCAAGTTCATGGCCGACATCGTGAAGGGGAAATACCGGGACTGGAGCGCCCTCTACCTCGCCTGGGCCGGGATGTTCCGCGGCCAGAAGCCCCAGCTTGGAGGGTTCCCGCTCCAGGCGGTCACCCCGCTGCCCATCGAAGGGGAGTGCATCATTTTCGCCGACCGCGACCGTTGGAATCAGCCCCGTTCGACCTCCCGTGAGTGATCCCGGGTCACCTTCCATCGAACAGGCCATGGAGCGCCTGGAAAAGCTGGTCGCCGAGATGGAATCCGGCCGGCTGCCCCTCGACAAGCTCATTGCCGGCTATGAGGAAGGGGTGAAGCTCGTTCGGCTCTGTCAGGAAAAACTCGACGCCGCGGAACAAAAAATCCAGATTATCACGAGAAACGCCGCCGGCCCCGCCGGGCTGGCCGATTTTTCCACCGGCGACGACCCATCCTGACATGCTGTTGAACCGCATCAATTCACCCGCCGACATCAAGGCGCTCGACGAGGCCGAACTTCCGCAACTCGCCGCCGAGGTCCGCGAGGAGCTCATCCGGGTCCTTTCCCAGACCGGCGGCCACCTCGGTCCGAACCTGGGCGTGGTTGAGCTCACCATTGCGATGCACCGGGTGTTCAACACGCCGAAGGACAAGTTTGTCTTCGATGTCAGCCACCAGGGCTACGTGCACAAACTTTTCACCGGACGGCGGGAACGATTCCCCACCATCCGGCAGTACGAAGGCCTCAACGGCTTCCTGCTGCGCAGCGAGAGCGAGCATGACTGCTACGGTGCGGGCCATGCCGGGACCGCCCTGTCCGCCGCGCTGGGCATCGCCGCCGCCCGCGACATGCAGGGAGGGGACGAACATGTCGTCTGCGTGGCCGGCGACGCCGCCTTCACGTGCGGGGTCAGTTTCGAGGCTCTCAACAACATCACCGCCACCACCAAGAGGCTCATCGTCGTTCTCAACGACAACGAGTGGTCCATCTCCAAGAACGTGGGGGCCATCGCCGAATACCTCAACCGGATCGTGGCCAATCCGTCCTACGCCCACCTGCACGAGAAGGCCGCCCGCTTCGTCGAGTGGCTGGGGGGCAAGACGGCGCGCAAGCTGGCCGGCAAGGTTGAGGCCAGCGTGAAGAATCTCCTCGCGCCCAGCGTCATCTTCGAGGACCTCGGGCTGCGTTATTACGGTCCGATCGACGGCCATGACATCCCGCTCCTCGTTCAGACCTTCGAATTCCTGAAGACGCAGGAGGAGCCGGTCATTCTCCACATCCTGACCAAGAAGGGCAAGGGATACGCCCCGGCGCTGGCCAAACCGGACAAGTTTCACGGACTGGGGAAATTCCACCTCGACACCGGAGACACCGTTCCCAGCGCCACGCCGACCTATTCGGAACTGCTGGGCAAGACCCTCGCCGATTTCGCCGATCACAACAACAAGATCGTCACGATCACCGCCGCCATGCCCACGGGCACCGGCCTGATCAATTTCGCCAAACGTCATCCATCCCGGTGTTTCGATGTCGGCATCGCCGAGGAACACGCCGTGCTTTTCGCCTGCGGTCTCGCAGTGCAGGGCATGAAACCCTTCGTCGCCATCTATTCGACCTTCATGCAGCGGGCGTACGACATGATCATTCACGACGTCGCCCTGCAGAACCTCAACGTGGCCCTGTGCATGGACCGCGCGGGGCTCAGCGGTGACGACGGCCCCACCCACCACGGGCTCTTTGACATCGGGTATCTGCGCCCCGTGCCCGGCCTGGTGCACATGCAGCCCAAGGACGAGGACGAGTTCGTGGACATGCTCTGGACCATGGCCAATTACCACCAGGGGCCCATCGCCATCCGCTATCCGCGCGGCGCGGGAACCGGCGCGAAACCCAAGGCCCAGCCGAAGATCCTCGAGATCGGCAAGGCGGAGGTTCTCCGGCACGGCTCGCGTGTCGCCATCATCGCCCTCGGCAACATGGTGGAGGTGGCCGAGGAGGCGGCGAACCTGCTGGAAAGCCGGGGCATTTCCACCGCGGTCATCAACGCCCGCTGGATCAAGCCGCTCGACACCGCCACGATCGAATTTTTTGCCCGCGGCTGCGAGGTGCTCTGCACAATGGAGGACCATGTGCTGCACAACGGCTTCGGCGCCGGCGTCGTCGAACATCTCTCCGATGCCCGCATCACCACACCCGTCGTGCGCATCGGCTGGCCCGACACCTTCATCGAACACGGCACCATCCCGATCCTGCGCCGGAAGCACGGTCTGACCGCCCCCGCCGCGGTGGAGAAAATCCTCGAAGCCCTGCCCGCCCAGTCGTCCGCCTCCCGGGCCTCCGTGGCCTGAACGGATCCCTCCGCGACGGCGCACGCCGGTCCCGCCCCGGGATCGCAGCCGACGACCGTTTCCCGACGGTTCGCGGGGACGATTTGCGAGAAAAGCTTTGACGCCGGGAAGCCGGAAGGGCTTGCTTGGCCATTTTCGCCCTATGTCCAAAGACGCCAACACCCAGCGCATGGAAAAAATCGTGAGCCTCTGCAAACGCCGGGGCTTCATCTTCCAATCCTCCGAAATCTACGGCGGCCTCAACGGTTTCTGGGATTACGGTCCTCTGGGGGTCGAGCTGAAGCGCAACCTCAAGGATTTCTGGTGGCGCCGGAACGTGCGGGAACGCGACGACATGGTCGGCATGGATGGCTCCATCATCATGAACCGCGCCGTCTGGAAGGCGAGCGGCCACGAGGAAACCTTCAGCGATCCCATGGTGGACTGCCGCAACTGCAAGGGCCGTCATCGCGAGGATCAGCTTCCGGAAAAGGACGGCGCCAAATACTGTCCGAACTGCGGAAGCCGCGACCTCACCCCGCCCCGCGCCTTCAACCTCATGTTCAAGAGTTATGCCGGACCGGTGGAAAGCGAGGACAACCTGGTTTACCTGCGCCCGGAAACCGCCCAGGCCATGTTTGTGCAGTTCAAGAACATCCTCGACACCTCGCGCAAAAAACTGCCCTTCGGCATCGCACAAATCGGCAAGGCGTTCCGGAACGAAATCAATCCGCGCAACTACACCTTCCGGTCCCGCGAGTTCGAGCAGATGGAAATCGAATATTTCTGCCACGCAAAGGACGGCCTGCGTCTGACCGACTACTGGCTCGAGGAACGCCTCAAGTTTTACGAGGACATCGGCATTCCGCGCTCCAAGATCCGCGTCCATGACATCCCGGCCGAGGAACGCGCCTTCTATTCCAAGAAGACCTACGATCTGGAATACGAATTCCCCTTCGGCTTGAGCGAACTCGAGGGCATCGCCTACCGGACCGACTACGACCTCTCCAAGCACATCGAGCACAGCGGCAAGCCGCTCGAGTATTTCGACGACGTCACGCGCGAGCGTTTTGTGCCCCATGTCGTGGAACCCAGCGCCGGCGTCGACCGCACGGCCCTCGCCCTGATCTGCGAGGCCTTCGACGAGGAAACCGTCACCGACGAAGAGGGCAAGAGCGAGGTTCGCACCGTCCTGCGTTTCCACCCGCGCATGGCCCCGGTGAAATGCGGCGTCTTCCCGCTCCTCAAAAACAAGCCCGAACTGGTCGCCAAGGCGAAGGAGATCGTCGCCCTGCTGCGCCCGCACATGGCGGTCGCCTACGACGAGGCCGCCGCCATCGGCAAGCGCTACCGCCGCCAGGACGAAATCGGCACGCCGTTCTGCGTCACCGTGGATTTCGACACGATCGGGGAAAACGGACCGGAAAAAAAAGACACCGTGACACTCCGCGAGCGCGATTCGATGCAACAGGTCCGCATCCCGGTCGCGGACTTGAAGAACTGGCTTCTCGAAAAAATTTCCTGAAGCTCCTCACGCGGAGGCTGTTTCAAAGCAGCCTCCGCGGCCTTCCCCCCTGCACCGACCGGCCTTCGCCGGCGGTGGCATTTCGTCTCCGGGCCCTCGCTTCGGGGGCCTTTCCGTTTTTCGGAACATTCATCTGGCACGGGAGTTGCTCTGCAGCCCGCATGACTGTTGGCCTGCTTGCATCCAAGGAAAGCGTGCATATCCGGCTGGGGGCAAACAAGGAGATCGTCAGCGCGGATGATGTGGTCTTCGAGGACCAGCATCAGGAGGAATCGCGCACGATGATTCACGAGTTCGAATACCTCAGCGACTATCTCGAGGATTTCGCCCAATCCCTTTCCATGGGGAAACCCCAGTTCGTCACCGTGACCGAGTTGGGACGCCAGACGACCTTTCGTTACGAGGCGGACGGCGGCAAGGCCATCATCCTCACCCGGGCGCATCGCGGCGTGGAACAGGCGCTGAAGGAGGCGCGCTGAGCGGAGGACCGTTCGCTTTGCTATGATGGGTTTACAATCGCCAACTCAGGAAACTCTCGCCCGGCTTCTGGCCGACCTCTACGCGCAACCCGGAGTGTGCGGGGCCTGTCTCCAGGTGCGGGACACGGTGCTCATTCACGACCTGCCGTATTCGGACGACCGGATCGACTCGCTGGCCAAGCGCATAGACCGTCTCATTGCCGGATATGAAAACGTGGGGCGCTCCATCTGGCAGATCTGCGCCGGATTCGAAAAATACCGGCTGCTGATTTTGTGCCGCTCCAACACGCGCCTGAGCATTTTGCTCAAGCCGGAAACGGACCCGGCCCTCATCGCCGGCCGGGCGACCCGCCTCTTGATGGAGGTGGAAATTCCGACCGAGGCGGCGGTGCCGTCCGCCGCTCCCGCCCAATCCCACGCCGCGACGACTCCGCTGCCGGTGACAACGGCCGGGGAGAACGGCATCGGCCGCGAGGAGCTGGAAAAACTTGTGACCGGCCTGCTCAGTCGCGTGACGGGTTCGGTGACCGCCTCCAAGCTGATCCAGCGGGAACTGGCGGGCAAAAACGGATCCTTCCCCAGGGAGGAGGCCCGCAAGCTGGGCCTTGCCGTCCTGGAAAACATTCCCAACCGGGGCAAACGCGAAGCCTTGGTTTCCGAGTTTCTCAATGCCTTGAACTCATGAAACACGCCGCCGTCCTCATCGTACTCCTGCTCACCGCCGTCACCGCCTTCAGCCAAGGCTCCCCGCCGCTGAGCCTGGAAACCTTTCTGGAACGCAGTGAACGGACCCAGACCAGGCTGCTGGAAAACGACCTGATCATCCTGAAACGTCTGGAATCCATCGAGCGCAATCTGGTCGCCCCGCAGGCCGGCCTGAATCTCGGTCCGGAATACGCCGACCTTGCCGGCCGTCTGAGCACCGTGGAGAACCGGCTGGCGGAAATTTCCGGAACGGCTCCCGCCGCCGGCGAGACGTCCGCGCCGGCCGCCGACGTTCAGTCCAACATCAATGTGGTCTGGGTGGTGATCGCCGGCATGCTGGTGTTTTTCATGCAGGCCGGGTTCTGCCTGTTGGAGCTCGGACTGACCCGCGCAAAAAACGCCATCAACATCTGCATGAAGAACTCCCTCGATTTCTGCGTGGGAACGATCTGTTTCTTTTTCGTGGGCTTCGGCCTGATGTTCGGCAACTCGCTGGACGGGTTCATCGGCACCGGGCCGTTCTGGCTGTCGGACATTCCGTCCTCCAGCCAGCTGTGGGTCTTCTGGTTTTTCCAGCTCGTGTTCTGCGCCACGGCCGCCACGATCATCTCGGGTGCGATGGCGGAACGCACCAAGTTCGTCGGCTATCTGGTTTACACGGCGGCGATGACGGCCCTCCTCTACCCCATCCTCGGACACTGGGCTTGGGGCAGTTTCGGGCAGGACTTCGGCTTCGGCGGCGGCGGCGAAGGCTGGCTGCAGGCGAAGGGATACGTCGACTTTGCCGGATCAAGCGTCGTGCACGGCGTGGGCGGCGCCGCGGCCCTTGCCGGAATCATCGTGGTGGGCCCCCGCCTCGGACGGTTCCGTCCCGACGGCAGCGCCAATCTGATGAGCGGCCACAATCTGCCGCTGGCCACCCTGGGCACGTTCATCCTCTGGTTCGGATGGTATGGATTTAACGCCGGTTCGACCTTGGTGGGCGACGCCAACATCGGCCGCATCGCGGTCAACACCACCCTCGCCCCCGCAGCCGGAGCACTCATGGGCATGTTTGCCATGTGGCTGCATCAGGGACGCCCGGATCTGCCCATGACCCTCAACGGCGCCCTGGGCGGTCTGGTCGGCATCACCGCCAACTGTCACGTGGTCACCCCGATTTCCGCGGTGATGATCGGATTGGTTTCGGGAATCATCGCCACCTTCGGCTGCCTGTTTCTCGAGCGTCTCAAACTGGACGACGCCGTGGGCGCCGTTCCCGTGCACCTCTTCTGCGGCATCTGGGGCGTGCTGGCGGTCGCCCTTTTCAACGAAAACGGATTCACGCCCGCCCAACTCGGCATCCAGGCGATGGGGGCGGTCTGCATCACGGGTGTCGCCTTCGCGGGGGCCTTTGTGATCTTCTTCGTGATCAACAAGACGGTCGGCCTGCGCGCCGGCGAGGACGAGCAGGATCTGGGCCTCGACTTCACCGAACACTCGGGCGCGGCCTACCCCGACTTCACGACCAGCGAACAGGAGCTGCTCACAAAATAATCCGGAAAATCACTGAATAAACGGCGGCGGCCTGCGTCGTAAGAATGCCATGAAAACCAAATCGCTTCTTCTTGCCGCCGCCGTCGCCGTTGCCGCCGTGTTCCTGACGCCGGGCGAGGCCCAGGCCGGCGGCAACCGCCATCATTATGGATACGGCACCTACCGCGGCGGATGTTACACTCCCGTCGTCGTGCGTCCGGTCCGGGTGGTCCGCCCGGTGCGGGTTTACCGTCCGGTCGTCTACGCTCCCGCCCCGCTGATCCAGATCGGGTTCGGGTTCGGCGGACGCTGCTACTGACGCCCGCCGCGCGCATGGCGCCGCCGCGTCCCGGCCGGGTTGCCAGGGTCCGGCGCGCGGCGGCCGAAGGCGTCCGCGGAATATCCGCTTGCATCCGCAGGCGCGGGCGCCAGTTTTGGGGTTGTGGCGGCGAAAAATTCCCGGTTCCGCCGCGTGGCGAAATGGATATTGCTCGCGGCCTTCCTCGCACTCCTGGTTCCTCCCCTCCAGGTGGCGTTTTCCGCTGTTCTCAATCCGCGCTGGTCGCCGATGCAGCTTCAGCGCAAGTTGGAGGGCATTCCCCGCCGACCGGTGATCTGGACGCCTCTCGACAAAATTCCGCGGGACCTCATCCACTTCATCTGGGCGTCCGAGGACCAGGCGTTTTTTGAACACGGGGGATTCGATTTTGAGTCCCTCGAGAAGGCCCTTGCCGAAGCCCGCCGGAAGGGCGGCCCCGTGCGCGGCTCGTCCACCATCACGATGCAATGCGCACGCTCCCTTTATCTGTGGCAGGGGCGTTCCTATGTCCGCAAGATCCTCGAGGCGTATTACACGTTCTGGATGGAGCTTTTCCTCGGCAAGAAACGCATCCTCGAACTGTACCTGAACCACATCGAATTCGGTCCGGGCATCTACGGAATCGGCGCCGCCGCCCGGGAATATTTCCAACGGCCTCCCGAAGCCCTCACCCGCTCCCAAATGATCGCCCTGGCCGCCATCCTGCCCAATCCGCTCAAGTGGTCACCGGTGCGTCCCGATGAAACCGTCCGGAAAAAGATCCGCCGCATCGAACGGCTGGCGGCGCGGGCGCCCTTTCCCCGAAAGGAACTGGAATGATCGGACGCCTTTCCGCGGCCTGAAGCCGGAGAATCGCCCGCCGCCGCAACAACGCGCCCCGAACGTCACCACTTCTTGACCCGCCACAGCCAGATCACAAAACCGGCCGAGGCAAAGGACAGCATCGTGATCAGCCAGAATGGCCAGCCGTGCTCCTCCTCCGGGAGCGGCAGGGCGACATTCATCGAGAAGAATCCGATCACCAGATTCGCCAGCATGATGGCCACGGTCCAGATGGTGAATTTCTTGATCAGCTGATTCAGGTTGTGGCTCACGATGGACGCCCTTGCGTCCATCAGACCGCCAATGACCTGGGCGTAAATTTCGGACCGGCGGTAGCACTGCTGATTTTCGATGATGAGGTCCTCGAGAACGCCGGTCTGCTCGCGGTCGAAGCCGAGTTTTTCCGCCGCGGTTTTCATGCGCTCGAGCAGCGCGCCGTTGGAACCGAGGGAATTGATGATGTAGACGAGGCTCTTTTCGAGGGCGAACATGTTGAGCAGGTAACGGTTTTCCAGCGAGGTGCTGATGCGCCGCTCCAGCGATTCGGACAGCATGTTGATGGCCTTGAGATGGCCCTCGAAGTGCAGGGTGGTCTGATAAAGCAGGCGCAGGATCACATCCTGGATGTTCTGCACGGGAAAGGGCACACGGCCCTCGAAAATGGGGGCCTCGTCGGGCATGACGATCACCAGGTAGTCCTCGTAGACGAAGACGCCGGTGGAGGTCAGTTTCAGGAGAAAATTGTCGTCCGCGCAAAAACTCTTCGGACGCTTGAAAATGATCGCCGCGTGGTCGGCTTCGAATTCGAGACGCGAAAGCTCGTCGGGGTCGAGGGAGGACTGCAGGGTGTGAAAATCGATGTTGTAGAGATCCTGCATCTCCTTTTCGTCATCGCTCGTGGGCGAAGTGTAGACGATGATTGTGGCCTCGGCCGGATCACAGGGAATGAGGCGGCCGGCTTCGAGTCGGTAACATTGACGGGAGCTGTTGCCGGTCCGCGTCTCCTGAACAGGGGCGGGGTTGGCCGGGGTCATCCCGCCCTCCACCGGCGGGGCGAGTTCGATTCCGCTGTCCACGCTCGTCGCCATGCCCGCAAAATGGCCTCACTTTGCGGGTTACACAAACTTTTTTATGCGGATGGCGGCCTGGGGGAAGGTTCTAGTCCCAGAGTTTGTCCAGGCCGCGGCGGATGCCCGCAAAAAGCTCGTCCACTTCGGCGTGGGTGATGATCAGCGGCGGGGCAATGGCGATGAGATCGCGGATGCCGCGCACCATCACACCTTCCCCGCGGATGAGCGCCCAGGCCTTCAAACCGAGCATGCTCGTGGGTGTGAGCGCCTTCCGCCCCTCGCGGGGCACCAGCTCCAGGGCGGCAATCAAACCGACGCCGCGCGCCTCGGACACCGCCGGATGATCGCGCATTTCCGCGAGCTTCTTTTGGAAATACGGACCGATGTCGTCCTTCACCCGCGGAATGAGTCCGAGGCTCTCGATCACATGAAGATTCGCTAGGGCGGCGGCCGCACAGGTGGGGTGGCCGGTGTAGGTGAACCCGTGGGCGAAATACCCTCCGGCGAGCAGAACGTCCGCCACCTCGTCGGAAATCATGGTGCCTCCGAACGGCAGGTAGCCGCTGGTGATGCCCTTGGCGACGCAAAGGAGGTCGGGATCGAGGTCCCAAAGGCAGCTGGCAAACCAATCGCCCAGCCGGCCGAAGGCGGTGATGACTTCGTCCGCGACGAAAAGAATGTCATTTTCCCGGCAGAGCTGCCGGAGCGCCGAAAGGTAGCCGGGCGGCGGAACGATCACCCCGCCGGCGCCCTGCACGGGCTCGGCAAAGAGGGCGGCGATGTTTTCCGGTCCCGTTTCGGCGATGATCCGCCGGGTTTCCTCGAAGCACCATTGTCCGTAGGCCTCCGGCGAAAGATCGGTTCCGGCGCCGTAGGCATACGGTCCCGGAACATGCACGAAACCCTCCAGCGGAAGATCAAAGGGATCCCGGCAGTTCGGGAGTCCGGTCATGCTGGTGGTGGCAAGGGTCACCCCATGGTAGGCATACGTGCGGGTGAGGATGATTTTCTTGGCGGGGCGGCCCTTGAGCTTCCAGTAGGCCCGGATCACCTTGAGGGCCGTTTCATTGGCCTCGGATCCCGAACCGGAAAAGATGGTCCGGTTGAGCCGGGCCGGCGCGCGTTGGGCGAGAAATTCGGCGACGCGGATCACCGGCTCCGTCGTGGAATTGAAGAACGACGGGTAATACGGCAGTTTCTCCATCTGTTCCGTCACCGCCTTGACGATGGCCGCGCAGTTGTACCCGACGTTCACACACCAGAGCCCGGCCAGTCCGTCCAGAATGCGCCTGCCGCTTTCGTCGACGAAATAACATCCGTCCCCCTCCAGCACGATGTGCGTTCCGGACGCATGCAGGTCGGCGTGATTGGTGAAGGGATGCAAATGATGTTGACGATCCCTGGCCTGAAGATCGGCGATGGAGGGAGAGCTCATTGGGACAACCTACCATTTCCCGTCCGTTTTGCCAGTCGGGAGGAAGGGGGGCCGTCGGAGGTCACCAGGCGCCGGCGCGCAGGTCGGCAAACGCCCCACCCAGGCGCGCAACCACATCCGTCGCACACAGGGATTCGTAGCTTCCGCCCCCGTGGGAGATTTCCCGTTCCGCCGCGCGCCCGCACACCCACGCGCCCAGCACGGCACTCTGCACGAGGGGACGCCCCGGAGCCTGGCCGATCAGGGCCGCACACACCCCGGTCAGCACATCCCCCATGCCCCCGCCGGCCATGCCGGGATGGCCCGTGGTGTTGAAATACCGGGGTCCGTCCGCCGCTCCGACCAGCGTCCTTGCGCCCTTGAGCAGCAGGGTGACCGGATGGCGGGTGACAAAATCCTCGAGCCACTCCCGCCGCGAGCGTCCGTTCTGCGGAAAGAGCCGTTCCATTTCGCCGGGATGGGGCGTGAGCAGACGCGGACCCGCCGCATGTTCGAGCACCGCCGGATCGCGGGCCAGGATGGTCAACGCATCCGCGTCGATCACCACAGGCTGCGGCGCCTCGCGCAGGACATGCAGGACATCGCCGGCCTGGTCCATGCCCAGTCCCGGCCCGATCGCCAGAACGTCCAGGCGGGCCTCCAGCACCTCCCGGTAGCGATCCACCGCCTTCACCATCACCTCCGGAACGGCGCACGCCGCCAGGGTTTCCGCAATGTCCCTTCGCGCGAAACACGTGATCAATCCACCCCCCGCCCGCACGGCGGCGGCGGCACACATCCGCGCCGCGCCGAGAAACCCGGGGGATCCCGCCACGATGCCGATGCGCCCGGCGTTGCCCTTGTGGGTGTCGAAGGGCCGGGGCGGCTGCCAGCCCCGGAGCTCCGGGGCCAACGCCGCCCGCCAGCGGCTTTCGGGAGCCGTCAGATCCTGAAGCGGAACCAGGGCCAGGCGACCGACGACATTGGTGGCCGAATCCGCAACCAGGCCCTGTTTCACGAAGGCCATCGTCACCGTGAGATCCGCCTGGACACAGCAGGAGGCCGGCACTCCCGTATCGCCGTCCAATCCGCTGGGCAGGTCGATGGCCAGAACCCAGGCCCCGTCCGCGCGCAGGGCGTTGATTTCCCGGATGGCCTCCGCCACCGCCCCGCGGGGCTCGCCGCGCGTGCCAATGCCGAGCAATCCGTCCAGGACGATGCGCGGACCGCGCGCAGGAAGGTCGGCGTCCCCGGCGGTCAATCCCGTGCGTTTGGCGGCCGCCAGAGGGGCCAGTTCGGAATCCGGGAAGGCCGGACGCAGACAAATCCTCCACCCCCACGCGGCCAGATGGCGGGCGGCCACGAAGGCGTCGCCGGCATTGTGTCCCTTTCCGCTGACGACCACGCAGGTTCCGGGAACGGGATGGAATTGCCGGACGATTTCCGCGATCCCCCGCCCCGCCTCCTCCATCAGGGCCTCCGCCGAAACGCCCCGCGCAAAAGCCGCGTCTTCGGCGCGCTTCATTTCCTCGCAGGTCACCAGCATGGACAACCTCCTAGGGGCGGCGACGTCCTCCGCGCCGGACTTGGGGGAGTCCGGGCTCCGGGTTCTTCCTGGTGGACGCGGGGGGGAAACATGGGGATCAGCTGAACAATTCCTTCAGACGATCGGTGAAACTCTTGTGCATGGGCGTGTTTTCCTCGCCGCACAACTCCGCAAAATGCTCGAGGGCCTTGCGCTGCTCGGCATTCAACCGGGTGGGCACCTCCACCTGCACGCGACAGAGAATGTCCCCGCGGCCCGACCCGTGCAGCGACGGCATACCCTGACCGCGAATGCGGAACACACTGCCGCTCTGCGTGCCGGACGGAATTTTCAGGTTCACCGCGCCGGAGAGCGTCGGCACACGCACCTCCCCGCCCAGGGCCGCCACCGAGAACGGAATGGGCATTTCACAATGAAGATCCATGCCGTCCCGCTCAAAGACGGGGTGTTCCTTCAGATGAATCACCACATAGAGATCGCCGGCCGCGCCGCCGCGAAGGCCGGATTCGCCGCCGCGCGGGCTGCGCAGGCGCGCGCCCTCGTCAATGCCGGCGGGAATTTTCAGCTTGATGCGGGAGGTCTGCTCGACCCGGCCGTCGCCATGGCAGGATTTGCACGGTTTCTCGATGACCTGGCCGGTTCCCTGACAGCTCGGGCAGGTCTGGGCGACCTGGAAGAATCCCCGCGAAGCCACCACCTGTCCGCGGCCGCGGCAGGTTGAACAGACGACGGTCTTGGATCCCTTCTGCGCGCCGCTGCCCTCGCAGGTGCGACACGTGCCGAGCTTGCGGATTTCGATCTCCTTCTCACACCCCGTGGCCGCCTCCTCGAGGGTGATCTGCATGTCGTAACGCAGATCGGAACCGCGCTGGCGGCCGGAGCCGTCGGCCTGGCCTCCGCCGCCGAAAAAGTGCTCAAAGATGCCCCCCGATCCGCCCGCGGCGCCAAAGACTTCGCGAAAAATGTCGAACGGATCATGAAACCCGCCGCCTCCCCCGCCGCCGAATCCGCCCTGCTGAAAGGCGGCGTGGCCGTAGCGGTCGTAGGCCGCGCGTTTCTGGGGATCCATCAGGGTCTCATAGGCCTCGCCCAGTTCCTTGAAGCGTTCCTCCGCCTCGTGGTCCCCCGGGTTTTTGTCCGGGTGGTATTTGACCGCGAGGCGGCGGTAGGCCTTCTTGATCTCCTCCTCGGAGGCCGACCGGTCAACGCCAAGAATCTCGTAATAGTCGCGCTTTCCCGTCATGCGGCGCCCTTGGAAACAATCACACTGGCGGGACGCAGCAGGCGGTCACGCAGTTTGAAGCCACGGCGGAGCTGGCGAAGGACCACGCCTTCGGGAACATCGGGACTGGCCTCCTGACCGACGGCATCGTGCAGGTTGTGATCAAATTCCTTCCCCACGGCGTCCACCACCTCCACCCCCTGATTGCGGAGAAAATCCTCCAACTGCTTCCGCACCATTTCAAAGCCCTGCACAATGCCGGCCGCCTCCGGCGAATTCCGGGCCGCCTCGAGGCCGAGTTCAAAATTGTCCAGAACGGGCAGGAGGTCCTCCAGAAGGCCGGCGTTCGCATAACGCAGCGACTCCTCCTTCTCGCGCGCCATGCGCTTGCGGTAATTGTCAAATTCGGCACGGGCCCGCAGCGCGGCATCCTTGAATTTCTCGATCTCCGCCTGCAGGGTGGCGACGTCCGTGGAGGACGATTCCGATGCCGGAGCTTCGGAGGCCGCGGCGTCAGGCGCGGGCGTTTCGGGAGAGGTTTCCGCCGCAGGATCCGCGGGCGCCTGTTCAACTGTCGGTTCCGTCTCGGTATTCATCGTTTCCTAATTGCTATCAGGGTAATGTCGTCGTGTTGCGGGTAATTGCCCACAAAACTTTTCACATCCCCGGTGAGCCGCTTGATGATGCTGGCCGCGCCCTGGACGGAACTGGCCTGGAGTCCCTGCACAAGCCGCGGAACGCCGAATTCCAGCCCCTCGTCATCCAGGGCTTCCGTGGCTCCGTCCGTATAGAGCAGCAGGCAGTCATTCGGTGCCAGCTCAAAGGAGAAGTCGGCGCAAACTCTATTGAAGACCTCCCCGCTGTCAATTCCGAGGGCCATGCCCTTGGGGGTCAGTTTCTCCACGGTCCGGTCCGCCGCCCGATACCACAGCGGCGCATCATGACCCGCGCGGGCCAGGGTGACCTTGTTGCTCTGCTGGTCGAGGATGAGATAGGCCATGCTGATGAACATGTCCTCCTTGATGTCGGGATAAAGCTGCTGGTTGACGCGGCAGAGCACCTCGGCGGCGGACTGGCGGCCCACCGCCTCGCTGCGGATGACGCTGCGGCACATGGCCATGATGAGGGAGGCCGGCACGCCCTTGCCGGACACGTCGGCAATCGCCACGCCCACCCGCCGCTCGTCGACCTGGATGTAATCGTAATAATCGCCGCTCACCTGTTTGGCGGGGATGTTGACTCCGCTCAGTTCGTACCCCTCCACCTTGGGCGGCGAGGAGGGAAGCAGGATGCTCTGGATCTCCCGGGCGATCTCCAGGTCATGATCGAGGCGTTTCTTTTCCCCCGCCTCGAGATAGATCACCTCGTTGTAGAGGGCGAAGGCCGACTGTTCCGCGATGGTCTTGAACACCGTCAGGTCCTTCTCCGAGAACGGCGCGCTCATCGGTCCGTTGGCTAGGCCGAGGATGCCCAGGATTTTCCGGCGGTACACGAGCGGGCCGACAATGGCGGAATGGGCAAAAATGCTTCCGGACGGCAGTTGTGCCGCCAGATCCGCCTCGGTGAAGAGGCGCGCCTGGCCGCTCTTGAGCACCCCGCCGATGACGCCGTCGCCGCGTTTCACCGTGCTCAGCCGGAGGTAACTGTCCAGCGCCACCGGATTGGCATCCGCCTGGTCGAGAATGTGCGGGGGCACGTTGAGCAGGGCCGGACAGCCCTTGGAAATGAACGCCGGCACGAGCAGTGTGTCGGTCTTGTCCATCAGGTAAAGGACGCCCCCGTGGGCGTCGAGGATGCGGGTGGCGCTTTCGACGATCAGGCGATGCAGCTCCGAGGAACGCACCCCTTCCGAAAAGGCCTCCCCGAGCCCGTGCAGAAAATCAAAAACCCGGTCCTCCTCGACCTGGAGCTCGGCGCGCTGCCGTTCGAGTTCACTGATGCGCCGGGTGAAGACATTGATCACCACAAGGAACGCAATGAACGTTCCGAAGAACAGCGCGAAGAAGATATACGCCCACATGGAGGAAACCCGGGACGCCCCACTAACCGTCCTTGGTGGTGTCGGGCACGTTGAGTTCCTGCCGCATGTATTCGAGCACGTCCTTGAATTTCACCGCGTTGGCGGATTCGGCTTCGACCAGGGCCTCATGCGCCTCGAGGACCATTTTCTTCTGCTCCTCCACCCCGGTTTTTTTCGCGACCGCCTCGTGCAGGCGGGAGTCGTCCGGCGTGTCGGCTCCCCCCTCCGTCAGGGGCTCGACGGTGAAAAGCTGATCCAGCCCCAGGCTGGACAGCAGACCGGTGTTGCGTTCGTTGACATTGACCGCGCGCAAGCCCCCCTGACCGATCTCGCGCAGGCGCAGAGCCACTCCAGCCAGTGTGCCCATGAAGGTGGAGTCCATCTGCTCGCACTCGCGCAAATCCACGACAAATTCCCGGAATCCACGCTGGATCATTTGTTTGACGAATTCCTTCAATCCCGCGCTGTTCTGGAAGGTTCCTCGGCCCTCCACTTTAACCCAGACGGTGCGGTCAATGCACCCGACCAGGACAGACGATGTCGTGCTCACTGTTATGAATCACACTAGCTTACCCCGCCGACGCGTGTCAAACCCGCCCTATTTCCACAGGAACGATTGGCGCAGCGCGACAATCTTGCCGTCGACAATCAGCAGCGCCCTCCACGCGGTCACACGCCCGGCTTCCAGATATTCATCCCCGGTAACCCTGAAATCCGACTGATACGACCCCTTGGCTGCCGGATAATACCGTTCCTGAGCCATCACATGGTTGCCCAGGCCGGCCTGACGGTATTCGAGGCGCACCGTGACGTCGGCCTCCACCTTGGTCCGCCAGAAGAAGGTGAAATAGTTTCCGTAGCGCTGCTCCATGTCCTGGCCGTCCAGAACCCCCCAGGTCATGCGCAACTGTTCAAACACCACCGGTTCGCTGCTCGTCACCGGAGGCGGCACCGGACTCAGGTAGTAGAGTTTGACCTTCCGGAACTGAAAATTGTCATTGAGCGCCAGCGGCAGCACGTTGGCCTTCTCGAGATGGGTGGCCGGTTCGGGCACCGTCGAGCAGGCCGCCAGGGCAAAAGTGGCAAAAAAGAGTCCGAGGAATTTCCTCATGGAGGCGGATACAAGCGGCTTTGTTGCGCCGTGTCAACGCCGCCCGCGGCTGTTCCCGTCCTTCGGAGGCCGTCGCCCCGCTTGCCGGGCCGTCCGTTCCGGGGTAGGATCGCCGGTTTTGCCATGCTCACCGTTTCCCAGCTGTCCAAATCCTACGGCGGACGCGTCCTTTTCGAGGACGCCTCCCTGCAAATCAACGCCGGGGACCGGGTCGGGCTGATCGGGCCCAACGGCGCCGGGAAATCCACCCTTTTTTCGCTCATCCTGGGCACGAACAGCCCGGATTCCGGGACCGTTTCGCTGCAGCGCGGCACCACCGTCGGCTACCTGCCCCAGGAAAGCGCCCCGTCCGGCGACGAAACCATCCTCGAGCTGGCCACGGCGATTTCCGACGAGATGAAGGAAGTCCGGCGCATCCTGCGGGAACATCCCGCGGACGACCCCGGGCATCACGAGGCGGCCGCCCGCTTTGCGGAGTTGGACGGTTTTGCCCTCGAGGCCAGGGCCAAGCGCATCCTCAGCGGGCTGGCCTTCCGGGAGGGTGATTTCGAGCGTCCCGCCCGGACGATGAGCGGCGGCTGGATCATGCGCGCGCACCTGGCGCGCCTCCTGGTCATGGAGCCCGACCTGCTCATGCTCGACGAGCCGACCAACCACCTCGACCTCGAGACCCTCGGCTGGTTCCAGAACCACCTCTCCCACTATCCCGGCGCCATTCTCACCATTTCCCACGACCGCGCCTTCCTCAACGCCATCTGCGACAGCATGGTGGAAATCAGCCGCCAGCGGCTGCACCGCTATGTCGGTACGTACGAGGACTACCTCGAGCAAAAGAAGGCCCGGGAGGAACAATACGCCGCCGCCTATCGCAACCAGCAGCGGGAGATCGCCCACCTGGAGGCGTTCATCAATCGTTTCCGCGCCAAGGCCAGCAAGGCCGCCCAAGCCCAGGAGCGCATCAAGCGGCTGGAAAAAATGGAGCGTCTGGCCCCGCCGGAGACGCCCGAGGCCACGGTGAAGTTCCGCTTCCCCCAGCCGCCCCGCAGCGGCCAGCGGGTGATCACACTGTCCCACGTCCGGCAGGCCTACGGCGACCATGTTGTGTACGAGGACCTCAACCTCGAGGTCGAACGGGGTGAGCGCACGGTGCTCGTCGGACCCAACGGGGCCGGCAAATCCACCCTTCTCAAAATCCTCGCCGGCCTCGTGCCGATCCAGGGCGGCGAGCGCGTGCCCGGCCACCATGTGACCATCGGCTATTTCGCCCAGCACCGCACGGAGGTTCTTCATCCCCGCTCCACCGTGCTCGAGGAGGCGCTGCGAGACCTTTCCGGCGTGAGCGAACAACAGGCGCGCACCGTGCTGGGATCCTTCCTTTTCCGCGGCGACGACGTTTTCAAGAGCGTGGGGGTGCTCAGCGGCGGGGAAAAGAGCCGGCTGGCCCTGGTGAAGCTGCTTCTGAATCCCCCCAACCTGCTCCTCCTCGACGAGCCCACCACCCACCTCGACATGCCGAGCATCGACGCCCTCATCGGCGCGCTGGAGCAATACGAGGGCACGCTGTTGTTCGTCAGCCACGACGTGCATTTCATCCGCAGCGTCGCCAAAACCGTGCTGCACATCCACGCCGGACACCTCACCCCCTACGCCGGCGATTACGACTATTACCTCGAGAAGTCGGCGCAGACCGGCAGCGACCGCGATGCCCTCGTCGCCCGCCTGCACAACCATCAGCCCGCCGTCCCGGAAGCGAAGGAGGCGGAACCGGAAAGGAAAGCCGGACTCAGGGAGATCAAGGAACAGCGCCGCGCCGAAGCGGCGGCCCGTCAGGCCGCAGCCCGGGAGGAGCGGGAACGCCGGAAACGCCTCGCCGAACTCGAGGAAAAAATCCTCGCCCTCGAAAGCCGCCAGAAGGATCTCATCGCCGAACTCGAAGATCCGGCCACACACCAGGACGCCAACCGCGCCTTCCGGCTCAATCGCGAGCTGGCCGATCTCACCGAGGAACTCGAGGAGGCCAACACCGCCTGGACCGCGGAAGCCGAGGCCCTTTCCGCGGCAGCCGGTTGACCATTCTGATCCGCATCCCGTCATGTCCGAATCCCTCCCCGCCGACTCGAAACTTCCCGCCCGCGAATTCGCCCGCGCCACCCGGCACGTTTTTCTGTGCGTGGGGCCGGACTGCTGCGATCCCGCGGCGCACGCCGGCCTGTGGGACTTGCTCAAGGCCGAATCCAAACGCCTGGCGGTTCCCATCATGCGCACCAAGGCCGCCTGCCTGCGCATCTGCCGGGAGGGTCCCTGGCTGGTGGTGTATCCGGACGGCATTTGGTACGGACGTCTGACTCCGGAACGCCTGACCCGCATCCTCCGGGAGCACGTCCAGGAGGGTCGGCCTGTTGACGAATGGATTGCTGCAAAAATGCCGGCCCTAAGCGGGCCATCTTAGGCCGACGGACAAATTTCGTGTTCCAAGCGCATTCACGCAAAAGTCAATCGGACGCATCATCTTTCGGGCGCCAGGGAGCTGCGCGAAGGGCCAAAAAAGCGGCTCCTCCCCGCACCGCTTCGCCCCCCATCCTCACGCATACCGACTTGGACAATCTCCCCCCGGGCAGGCCAGGGCCTGACGGGCTCCTCAACGAAGGCCGCATCAAGACTGGGCGAATCGCCCTGCGGAGCGGGTTACGCGAGGCCAATTCCAGGAGAGCTCTTTCCAAAATCCGGTAAGACGAACGCGGGCGCCCGGGGTATGTTCTGATCAGACAACCCCCTTGATACCATGAAAACCCGGACACCATCAAAACCCGCTGCCAGCCGTTCCCCGATTCCGCGCGGTGCGCCCCGCATGAAAATCATTCTCGTGCCGGTGGACTTTTCGGACGCCGCCCAACCCGCACTGAACTATGCCGAATCCCTGGCCAGGCAAACCGGGGCCAGCCTCCATTTGATCCACGTGCTGGAATTCCCCCTTCTCCGCCCCGACTACCCCCAAATGCCTCTCGATCTCTCCGAACTGCGCGCGCGCATCAATCGCGATCTTGGTGCCATTCAGGCCGGCCAGCTTCGCGGGATCCGATCCACCGCAGAAATTCGTGAAGGCCTTCCGTTTCAAGCCATTGTCGACGCCGCCACCGACGTCGGGGCCGATCTCATTGTCATGGCCACCCACGGCCGCACGGGCCTGCAACACATCCTTCTCGGCAGTACGGCGGAGAGGGTCGTCCGCCACGCGGACTGTCCCGTGCTGGTCATTCGTTCGCGCCCGGCCTCTCCCCGCAAGCCGCGCCGCGGACGGAAAAAGAATTCCTGACCGAGCCCCACCGGACCACCGCCCAGACCGGAGGGCGGATCTTACCTCGGTGGTCATTCGCAACCGGACGAGCCGGAGACGGCCCTGCCCGATGTCGGGCAAGCGCGGGCTTTCCTAATAACCGGGATTCCGGTTAACTCCGGGCCGCCTGCGATGAAAAACCTGAAAGAGGCCTGGCCCTCCATCTGTGATTATTCCGTCCGGCTCGACCTCCCTCCCAGCCGCTGGAAATACGAATGGTCCACGCACCGGCGGAGCGCCCAGCGGCTTTATAATGCCATCCGCCTGAGCAAGCCGCAGATCATCGTGGAAACCGGCACATTCGAAGGCCTCGGCACCTACACGATGGCCAAGGCTGCGGCGGAAAACGACAACGGGGCGCGCATTTTCACCGTCGACTACGACGGCGATCCCGAGGAAGGGTCCATCCCCATGGAAGACTGGCTGGAACTCCGCCGCTTCCGGGAGGAAAACCTGGAACTGGCCCGGAAGACATTCCCCAACGTGGAAATCGTTTTTCTGAACGGCGACTCCCGTCAGGTGCTGCCCACCCTCCTGCCGTCCCGGATCTCCACCTGGGATTTCTTTTTCCAGGATTCCATGCACTTCACGAGCGGCATTCTCGACGAATGGCGCATCATGCGGCCCTACGCCCATCCGGGCTCCATCGTGGTGTTTGACGATGTCTGCCTCGACTGGAAGCAACTTCCGGAACACCTCCTCGGACGGAAGAAATTCTGCCTGCACTTTGTTTTCCACGAAGCTTGGAAAAACGGCTGGCAGTACCAATCCACCGTCGAAGGGCGTGCCCAGTTTTGGGCGAGGAAATCTTAGTGTTGAACGGCGGTTGGAGGGCGCTTGCGCGCGTTCCCGTGATTCCGTTTCTTTCAGGTGAGACGGAGTACGGGGGGGAGTAAGCTTAAGTTTAAGTTTATTTGGGCGGAGGCGGATCAGGCCGGTTTGACGGCCTCGACGAACTTCACGAATCCCCCGGCCTGCGCGCGCAGGCGGGCGAGCCATTCCTCATTGGTCAGCCGGCCCTCCGGGCTGATATGATTGTTGATTCCCGGCATGAAGACCCGCTCGGGATAGATGTGGGCGTTGCGGTAGGAAAAGATGGCCTGGAGTTGTTCAACCGGCCGCAGCGCGCCCCACATGCCGGCGGCCAGACCGGTGAAACACACCGGACGCCGGTCGAAGCTCTCGGGAAACTTCAGCATGTCGATGAAGTATTTCAGCACGCCGGGCAGGCCGCCGTTGTATTCGGGTGTGACGATGTGCACGCCGCAGGCGGACAGGATCGCATCGGAAAACGGTTGGAACGAGGCCGGTTTCTCCGCGTAACTGGACGGGGAGAAAATCTCCTGCGGCAGTTCCGTCAGATCCAACACCTGCACCTCTTCGCCCAGGTCGCGGTAGATCGTTTCCAGTTCCCCGACGATCTTTCGCGAAGTGTTGCCGGGACGATTGGTGCCGGAGATCAGGACGATTTTGGCCATGCCTTCAGGGAAGCATCAAACGGCGTCCGACGCCATCGCGAACTGGGGTCATTCCAGAGAAAAGGTGGCCTCGTAATTGCCCCCCACGCGGGTGATCTCGCGGCGCACGGGCGCTCCCAGCACCTTCTGGATGATGTCCCGCTCCATGTCGGCGGCGGCGGGGTAGACGTCAAAGAGGTCCATCAGCGGATGATGTCGTTCAATGAGGCGCAGGGGATTCTCCGCGCATTCCGCCATGTGCCCCTCCCGATCCCGCAGCCGGGCCAGGGAGGCGAGGCGTTCGGGAAGCGAGTCCCCCTTGATCTTGCCGGCGTAGTCCGCGGCCTTCTGCTGAAAGTGGAGAAAGAGCAGCTTTTCCGGAGCCCCGGATCCAAACAGCTTGCGCGCCTGCTCCAGCAACGAGAGGGACAGTCCGTTGTCCGCGCGGGGAAAAAGGTCCTGCGCCTTGGCGGTGAGGCGATAGAGCAGTTCGGGACGCCCCACCCCGCGATGGCGGCGGAACGTGTCGAGGTATCCCCCCCGCTCGAGTTCGATGCAGTGTTGTTTCACCCCCATGTAACTCATGCCGAGCCGGGCGGCGAGTTCCGCCACCGTCAGGCCTTCGGCGCTGCGCTTGAGGTGGTTGACCACCGCAAGACGCTGACTCCGGCCGATCTGGGAAAGGAGACGCTGCATGGAAGTGCTGGTGATTCTGGACGGTTCGGCGGAAGGCTTCAACGTCCAACTCGGGACGTGCGGGCCGGTCCCCCGGGGGAGCGCCTAGGGTTTCAGAATGGCGTAGGTTCGGGTTCCCTCCCGTTCGAGGAAAATCATGAGTCCGCGGGACAGGTCGACTCCGGCCAGCACGGCCTCCAGATCCGCCTTTTTGTGAACCGGTTTGCCGCCGACTTCGGTGATGATGTCGCCGGGTTGCAATCCGGCGGCGGCCGCGGCGCTGCCTTCCGCCACGTCCGTGACGGCCAGTCCGCGGGTGGGTCCGCCGGGGGGAAGTTCCTGCACGGTGATGCCGGGAAATGGCAGGGGGCTGCCGGCAGGCGGACCGTAAGCCGGCGGGCGCCGCAGGTTGGAGGCGCGCATCCAGCGGTCGGGCTGCTCTCCGGTTTTCACCGCCACATTCAGAATGCGTCCGGCCCGCCAGACCTCCAGATTCACGATATCCCCCACCTTCTTGGAAAGAATCTCGCGCTGCAAATCGCGGGACATCGCGACCGGCACGTCATCAACCTTCAGAATGACATCCCCTTCGCGGAGGTCGCTGGCAAAGGCGGGCGTGTTGGGGCCGATCTGCTCGACCACCACCCCTTTTTCCAGACCCGAAAAGTAGTTCTGCAGGGCCACGTTTTCCTGGATGCCCTTGATGCCGATTCCCAGCCACGGGCGCGACACGCGTCCGGTGGCGATGAGTTGCTGGCTGATGTTTTTGACCAGATTGATGGGAACGGCGAAGCCGAGTCCGCGATTCATGCCGGCGATGAGGGTGTTCACGCCGATCACCCGGCCGTCGATGTCACACAACGGACCGCCGCTGTTGCCGGGATTGATCGAGGCATCCGTCTGGATGTATTCCTCGTAATCCGGCGTCCCCATCAGGTCGGTGCGTCCCTTGGCGCTGATCACCCCCACGGTGAACGTGTAGGGCAGGGCCTCGGGGGCGCCGATGGCAAAGGCGAAATTTCCCACCTTGACGGCGTCGCTGTCCCCAAGCTCGGCCACGGGAAGGTCGGTGGCGTCGATTTTGATCACCGCTATGTCGGACTTCCGGTCCGTGCCCACGATGCGGGCGGGAAATTTCCGGCCGTCCTTGAGTTTGACCACCACGCCGTCCTTTGCGGCGTTCTCGATGACGTGGTGATTGGTCAGGATGCAGCCGTCGGATGTGATGATGAACCCCGATCCCTGATCCGGCACAAGGGGACGCTGGCGGTCCGGATGACGCCGAAAGAAAAACTCCATTCCCTCGGGCAGTCCCGCCACCACCGTGTCCGTGGCCCGCCGCACCTCGATCACCACCACACAGGGCGCGATTTTTTCATACACCCGCGCAAACGTGTCATTGAGCTGGCGCACAAAAACATCCTGCGAGGCAGGCTGTTCCGCGGCGAGCGTACCAGCGGCCAACAGCCCCGCAAACAAGGCTGCAAACGGCTTGGAAATCATGGCCGCCCAATTTACCCCGGCGGAAACCGATTTCAAGGGAGGACCAAAAATCGGGAAAAAACCGTTGCCAGTCGGGAGGGGGTATGTTTCAACTGGCCCCTCGGAGAGGACCCAAGCTGCTATGAGCCGAAAATCTGCTGAGGGAAAAAGGAAAGCTGGCGGCTTTCAGCTACGCAAATCCGCCCCTTCCGAAGAGGCGTCACCCGATCCGTCTCCGGGGGCCGCTCCGAAGGAAAAGCGTGTCGACGACCTCGATCATCTGGGAGACCTTCCCCACAGCTACGGGTCGGACACCATCTTTCTGGTGGCCCAGGAACCCCACTGGCTCTTCACCTACTGGGACATCGACATCGCCCGCCATCCGGGCGGACCGACATTTTTGCGGGTCTACGTTCACGAAAACAGCATCGAGTCCGAAATCGAGGTGCCGTTTGAAACGCGGAATTGGTACATTCCGGTCAAGGTCGCCGGAGCCCGTTACACGGTCGAAATCGGATATTACCGGAGCGGCACGTGGAACCTCATCGCCCGTTCGGTCACGATCCAGACTCCTCCCGACCGGATCTCGGACTCCGACAATTTCGACTACGCCACCATTCCGTTGCATCTGAGCTTCCAAAAGCTCATGGACAACATCCAGACCGCCATCCAGTCCGGTGAAACGCTGGTGCAGGCGCTGGCCCGCCTGCAGAAGGACGGCAGGCTGATGGCGTTTGGCCAGGGGACGCCCGCCGACTTTTCGGCCGACCAGCGCGTGGTACTCGAAGCGCTGTTGGGCAGGGAATTGCTGGAAACGCTGTCCAGCGGGGCCTTCAGTTCCGAGGAAATCGAATCCCGGATCCACCGGCATCTCGAGGAAAAACTCAGCAGCGGCAACGCCGGCGAGTGGCTGGCCAAGGGCCGGTGGAGCGCCGAGGAAAGCAGTCTGTTCAGCGCCCTGAGCGCGCTTTCCAGCGCCGGCGCGGGGGCCAGTTGGGGCGCCGCCGCACTTTCCAGCTGGGCGGCGGCTGCGCTGACCAGTTGGGCCGCCGCGGCCCAGGGGGCCTCAAGTTGGGGCGGCGAATCGTTGTCGAGCTGGGTCGCCAAGGCCGGCGGGGGCGCCGCCGCGCTGTCGAGCTGGCTCCAGGCCGCCCAAAGCAGTTGGTCGCAGGCCGCCCTCTCGAGTTGGAACCAGGCGGCGGTCAGCAGTTGGACGCAGGCCACGCTGAGTAGTTGGGCCGGCGGTTCCGAAACGCTGAGTTCCTTCGGACAGACGGCCCAGCGGGAATTTTTCCTGAACGTCAACGCCGAGGTGATCTTCTACGGTGGCACCGATCCGCGCGCCCGGGTCACCATCGACGGCAAACCGGTTCAGCTGAATCCCGACGGCACCTTCCGGTATCATTTCATCTTCCCCGACGGCGCCTACGAAATTCCCATCGTCGCGGTGTCCCCGGACGGGGTGGAAACCCGCTCGGCCGTGCTGCGTTTCCAGCGGGGCACGGAGAAGACCGGAAAGGTGGACGACACCGCCCAGCCTCCCCTCTCCGCCCCGATGGGCGCCCGTTCCTGATTTTCCGGTTCCCGTGGCCAGAAGACCGGCGCGCCGTCCGGATTCCCGGATCTCCAGAACCGCCCAGCGCAACCTCCTTGAGGAGCAGTTCTACCGCTACCTCGAGGGGGAGAAAAACGCCTCGCGTCACACCCTCATCGGATACCGCGCGGCCTTGGAGGGATTCCGCAACTTCCGTCCGGAGGTTTCGTGGAAATCGGCCACCGCCGACGACTTCCGTGCCTATCTTTTCAAACTCACCCGGGAGGGCAAGGCCCGCACGACCATCCGGGCGCAATTTGCCGCCCTGCGCAGTTTCTACAACTTCCTCGTCCTGCGCGGCATCATTTCCACCAACGTGCTCAAGGCGGTGGAACTGCCGAAACTCGAGAAACAGCTGCCGCGCTTCCTCACCGTTCCCCAGGTCGAGGAATTTCTCGCCACCCCCGGAAAAACCGGGCGCCGGAAACAGGCGCCGGAATGGATGGCCGCCCGTGACGAGGCGATCTTCGAGCTGTTTTATTCCACCGGGCTGCGCCTTTCGGAACTTGTTTCCCTCGACGTGCCGTCGATTGATCCCTTCAATGAAACCGTCCGTGTTGTGGGCAAGGGATCCCGGGAACGCATCTGTCCGGTGGGTGCCCCGGCCCTGGCCGCCATTTCCCGCTACCGGTCCCAGGCCGGCGTGCATGCCGGACCGCTTTTCATCAACAAGTCTCGCCGCCGTCTGTCCGCCCGGTCCGTCTGGCTGACCATGAAAAAATACCTGCAGGCCGCCGGGTTGCCCGCGGACCTCAGTCCGCACAAGCTCCGCCACAGCTTCGCCACCCATCTGCTTGACGGCGGGGCGGACCTGCGCAGCGTGCAGACCCTGCTCGGTCACGCCAATCTCGCGACCACGCAGATCTACACCCACGTGACTGCGGAACGCCTGAAACGCGCCTACGAGGCGGCGCACCCGCGGGCCTGAGCCGGAACGGGAAAGCGGTCCCGGCAGCGTCTCCCCACGGACCGGACAACAACGCTCAGCCTTTTTTTAGCAGCGGCAGGCCGGTCTTTTCGTTTTCCGCCACCACATAGCCGGCGGGCACGGCCTCAAGGGTTCCCTCTCCCAGCCGGGCGGCGAAATAATACAACGTGATTTCGTGACCGCCCCTGAGCTTCTGCAGGCGGGCATGGAGGTAATACGTCTTGCCGGATTTTTTGCTGACAACGCTGTAGGCCACGGGGAAGGGGTGGGGATTGGGATTTCTCAGGAAAAAAGCACGCCTCGCGACATGCAAAAAAAAGCTCCGGGCGATGGGCCCGGAGCCAAATTGTGGGATTTCGCAGCGGCGCCTCCGCCGATCCCGCCCCGGCCTGGTGATGTCCTGGCCGGGTTCCGGGTCATTGGAAAACGACCGGCACGAACCGTTCTCAGACGAGACCGGCCTTCTTCAGCGTCCTGTAGGCGCCGTTTTTGGCCACCGTCTTGAGCGCGCGGGCCGTGGCCTTCACCGTCACAAACTTCTTGAGTTCGGGAACCCAGATGCGTTTGGACTTCAGGTTGGGCGTGTGCCAGCGCGGAACCGCCTTCGTCACGTGCATGCCGATGCCGCCCTTCTTCTTCGCGAGACCGCGGCGGTGGATCTTTCTCCCCCGCTTGGGGCGTGCTCCGGTGATATCACATTTAATAGCCATGAGAAAATAATGAAAAGGGGTGGATATTCCTGTCGGTTCCCGCCTTCGTCAAGTCGTTTTTGGGAAAGCCGATCGCCCGGCGACGGGAGACCGGACGACGCCGCGGCCTGCGTGCGCCCACCGTCCGCGCCTATTCGCCCAAAACCGCCTTCTGAATCTGCAGGAGTTTTTCAATGCCGGATTTTCCCAGTTCCAGCATGGCGAGCATCTGATCGTGGGAAAAAACCGCCTCCTCCCCGGAGCCTTGGATTTCGACAAAGTCCAGCGCGTCGGTCATGACGAGGTTCATGTCCACGCTGGCGTCCTTGTCCTCGAGGTAGTTCAGGTCCAGGACCGGTTCGCCGTTGACCAGCCCGACGCTCACCGCCGCGACCCGGCGTTTCAGCGGGGAGGCGGAGAGGGTCCCTTCGGCGATCAGCCGGCGAAGAGCCAGTTCGACAGCGACGCAGGCGCCGGTGATGGCTGCGGTGCGGGTTCCCCCGTCCGCCTGGAGCACGTCGCAATCGACCCAGAGCGTGCGCGCGCCGAGGGCCTCGAGATCAACCGCCGCCCGCAGGGACCGTCCGATCAGGCGTTGGATCTCCGTGCCGCGTCCATCCGGCTTGCCCCGGGAAACCTCGCGCGGCTTGCGGGTCAGTGTCGAATACGGGAGCATGGAATATTCGGCCGTGATCCATCCGCCGGACACCTCCTGTTCCTTCATCCAGCGGGGCACCCCCTCCTCAATCATCGCCGCGCAAATCACCCTGGTCTGGCCAAACGAGGCCAGCACCGAACCGTGCGCGTTGGGCGCCACTCCTGCTTCCAAAGTCACCACGCGGAGGTCGTTGGCCTCCCTGCCATCCGGACGTGCCATAAGGCGGGCGAGAGTGCCGCGCCCGGCGCCTTCAGGGCAAGATTCTTTTCCGCGGGCCGGACTGACGGTGATTCCGCCGCCAGGCGCGGGGCGAAAGGCCGAACTCGGCCGAGAACTGGCGGCTGAAAAGGTAGAGGTCCGGGTATCCCAGCCGGACGGCGATCTGCGAAATCCTCTCGTCGGTTTCCGCGAGCAGGCCCGCCGCGTGCCGCAGGCGCTGACGCAGCAGCCATTCCCGTGGCGGCAGGCCGTAGGTGAGGCGGAATTGACGGGAAAAATAATCCGGCGAGAGCCCCGCCATGCGCGCCAGTTCGCGCGGGGTGAGGCGGAAATTCCCCTCGTCGAGCACCGCCCGGGCGATGCGCGCCTGCACCTCGGCGGACAGTCCCGGGTGCACCTCCTCCTTCGCACCCGAAGAAAAAAGCTCCAGGGAAAAGAGCGCCGTCAGGCACGCCGTGCGCTCGCGGGAAAACCGGTCATCCGGCCGTTCCCGCACCAGCTCGGCGCTGCGTTCCGCCGCCGCCTGGGCGGCGGGGAAAACCCGGGATCTCCAGGGCAGCGTCAACCGCCGGCCCCGGCGGGTCACGGAAAGGCGGAACCGCTGCAAAACGGCGCCCCTTCGGGCGTCAAAAAACCGAAACCGTTCGTCCGGCCGGACCCAACACAGATTCCCCGCCGCCAGATCGCAAGCCTCCCCCGCCACGCGCGCCCGGCATCCCCCCCGCACGACGTAATACACCAAATGTTGGGAAATGCGCTGTTCCCGCGTGTCCCATTCCGCGGGCGGTGAAAACCGAAACGGAAAGCCGTGCATGTCGACGGCGACCGCCGTCTCCCGCCTCAGCAGACAGGAGACCCATTCCGTTTCGCTCACCACCTCAGGATCGTCGTGCACAGTGAATCACCGTTTCGATGCAAATAATTCCCCGGCCCGGACCATTGATTCAAGGCTCTGTTTTTCTAGCATGTTTCCCATGCTCTTCACCCCGCCCTCGGACAAACGCCTCCTCAAAACAGTCCAACTTCATGCCGACCTCGCGGTGATTGGCGGGGGGATCGCCGGCACCTGCTGCGCCCTCACGGCCGCCCGCGCCGGACTCCGCGTGGTTCTGGTGCAGGACCGTCCCGTGCTGGGAGGGAACGCCTCCAGCGAAGTCCGTCTCTGGCTCCTCGGCGCCACCGTCCACATGGGCTCAAACAACCGCTGGGCCCGCGAAGGCGGGGTGGTCAACGAGATCATGATGGAAAACCTCTGGCGCAATCCGGAAGGCAATCCGCTGATCTTCGACACCGTGCTTTTGGAGAAGGTGACGGAGGAGAAAAATCTCACCCTCCTCCTCAACACCGCCTGCTTTGATCTGGAAAAGGACGGCCCGGACCGGATTGCCTCGGTGTCCGCCTACTGCAGCCAGAACGAAACCCGCTACGACATCCGCGCCCCGCTTTTTTGCGACGCCTCGGGCGACGGCGTGGTGGGATTCCTCGCCGGGGCGGCCTTCCGCATGGGGGCGGAAAGCCGGGAGGAATTCGGCGAGCTTTTTGCGCCCTCCGGGGAGTTCGGCCACCTGCTCGGCCACTCGATCTATTTTTATTCCAAGGACGTCGGGCGTCCGGTGAAGTTCGTTCCGCCATCATTCGCCCTCACGGATGTGGAGGGTTCCATTCCGAGGTTCCGGAGTTTCAATGCGAAGGAGGACGGATGCAAATTGTGGTGGCTGGAATGGGGCGGCCGCCTCGACACCATCCACGACACCGAGACCATCAAGTGGGAGCTCTGGAAGGTGGTTTACGGGGTGTGGAACTACATCAAGAACTCCGGCAAATTTCCCGAGGCCGAAACGCTCACGCTGGAATGGGTCGGACACATTCCCGGCAAGCGGGAGAGCCGGCGTTTCGAAGGCGATTACATTCTGTGTCAGCAGGACATCGTGGAACGCCGGGTCCACGACGATGCCGTGGCCTACGGCGGATGGTCCATCGACCTGCATCCCGCGGACGGCGTCTTTGCGGAGATTGCCGGCTCCCACCACCTCCACTCCAAGGGCGTCTATCAGATTCCCTACCGCTGTTATTACAGCCGCAACATTGAGAATCTCTTCCTGGCGGGGCGCATCATGAGCTGCAGTCATGTCGCCTTCGGTTCGACCCGCGTGATGGCCACGCTGGCCCTCGGCGGACAGGCGGTCGCGCAGGCCGCCGCCCTCTGCATCAAACATGGCGGAAAACCGCGCGACATTCTCAAGCCCGAACGCATGGCGGAGTTGCAACGGCGTTTGATCCGCGACGGTCACCACATTCCCGCCGTTGACGCCCCCGATCCGGACGACATCGCCCGTCGGGCCGAAATCACCGTCTCAAGCACGTTCCTCCTGACCGAACTGCCCCCGGGCGGACCGCCCTGCCCGCTCAACCGCCGCACGGCCCAGATGATTCCGCTGCGGGCCGGAGCGTTTCCGGAAATCACCCTGCGGGCCGACGTGGACGCGCCGGTCACCCTCGACGTCGAACTCCGCGGCACCAGCGATCCATGGCACCACACGCCGGATGTTTCGCTTTCCCGCGTGTCCGTCCGCCTGGATCCCGGAAAAAACCAATCCGTCCCCCTCGCCTTCCCCGGCGGGATGCCGCGCGACGGATACTCCTTCCTCATCCTGCCGGAAATACCGGGCGTCACCCTGCACACCTCGCCGCTGCGGGTCACCGGCCTTCTGAGACTGGTCTTTCGCAACGAGGAACGCACCGAACACGTCGGTGGCGGGCGCTACGAGGTGTTCGTGCCGCCGCGGCGTCCGGACGGTCACAACCTCGCCCTGCGCCTTGATCCCGGCCTGCCGGTCTTTGCCCCGGAGAATCTGCAAAACGGCTGGCAGCGCCCCACCTGCCGCCCCAATGCCTGGGTGGCGGCTCCGTCCGATCCCGCGCCGGAGGTCACCCTCACCTGGAAAACGCCGGTGACCTTTTCGGAGATCGCCCTGGCCTTTGACGGCGACTTCGACCACGCCATGGAAACCGTCCACTGGGGCCACCCGGAGCGCGCCGTCGTCTTTTGTGTAAAACGCTACGAGATCCTGGACGGAGACGGGCGCGTTCTGGTGGCGGTCGACGACCAGCATCACAGCCTGGCGCGCCACCGTCTGCCGGAGTCCGTCACCACCAACCGGCTGAAAATACGCCTGCTCGAAACCTGGGGCGCCCCCGCCGCGCTCTTTGAAGTGCGTTGTTACGCGTGATCCGCCGTCCGCGGATCCCCGGCCGTGCGCCGCCGTCGCCCGACCGCTACTGATAGCCCTTCCAATATCCGTAACCGAGGGAAAATGGCGGCGCCTGCTTGGAAGGCTGGGACGGTGTTTCCAGGGGCGCCAGCTGAAACAGGGGGTATTTCGGCTCGCCCTTAGCGGTCTTCGGATAGTCCACCCCCTGTTTTTCGTAAAGCAGGAAGGCACAAAACAACCCGCCGGGCCGCTCCCCGACCAGAATGTCGATATCGATGGGTTCATCCTTTTTCAGGGTCAGCCACTCCCCGTAACGCAGAAAACCGTTGGCGGCCTCCACGCGCGGCCCCTGCTCCGGCGGCGTCCAGATCTTGATGCGGTCCAAGGCGTCGGGGCGTCCGCCCACCAACACCGTGCGGCCATTCACCGCGACGACGATGACATCATCCGAATAACCGACAAACCGGTAGACACCGTCCTCCGGCGGGGACACCTGTCCCTTGTAGACCACCACCCAGGCGGAGGGTTTGATGACCTTTTCCATGTCGAACGCCTTGGGGGCCCGGCCGGCGTCCATGAGCGGAATGAAAATCTGCGTGGCGTAAAGCGGACGGGTCGCGCGGAAATAGCGGTTGAGAACCGACTCGCTCCAATCCTTGGAAAGGAATTCGTTGAGAATGCCGCTGTAGTCCGAGGCTTTGACGCCGGACGCCTGGCGCTTCTGGGTTTGCTTGAGGTCGTACAGGATGCCGATCAGTCCGGCCTCCCTGTTGTCCTGCCGGCCAAACACACTTTCCTCATCGGCGCGCAAAAGGCCTGCCGCCCCGAGGGTGACGAAAAAGACTGCCAGGCGCAAGCGGCGGGGCACTAGGGCAAGGGGTTGGCGGGGTATTCGCCGGCGGCGAGGTTTTTCAGATATTGGCTGGCCATGCCCTGATACTCCGTCGGGGCCTTTTCCTTTTGCAGGGCGGCTATGGCCTCCCGGTCGCGGGGCCGGAGCGCCCCCGCCACTTGGGCCACAGTGCCCTGCGGTCCGGCGGCGCCGGGGAACCGGTTGGCGTCATCCCCCTTGCGGCCGTCCATCCCGGATCCGGCCTGACCATCGATCGTCGGGCCGTTTTTTCCCGCCTGCTGCGCCATGTTTTGCCGCGGCCTCGCCGACGGTATGGCGGCGGCCAGGGCGGCGGCGGACGCCTGCTGCGCGGACTGCACGGCGGCCTGCAGGTTTTTCTGCGCCTCGGCATTGGCCGCCAGGGCGGCGTCCCGTTTCATTTGCGCGGCGTCGAGTTTGGACCTCCCGAGTTCCTGCCGGGCCTGCTGCAGGGCCTGTCGGACATCGGCGGGCGCTCCCGCGGCCAGGGCGGCCCGCTCGGCGGCCTGCAGGTATTTCTGCGCCTCCTCCGTCTTCCGAATGGCGGCCATGTGGTCCTGTCCGGGCCGGGTGTTTTGCAATTCCCTGCGGGCCTCCTCGGCGGTGGCGCGGGCTTGGGCGATCTCCCGGGAAACGGCCTGCATCTGCTGGTCCCGGGCGGCCGCCTGCGCGACGGCCTGCATCTGGGCCTGGACGGCCGCGTTGGCCTCCGCGAGCGCCTGCGCGGCCTCCTGGGGATTGTTTTGCCGCATCCGGCCGGCGGCCTCGCCGAGGTTTTGTGCCGCTTCGGCATTGAGCGGCAGCGCCTGCCGCTGCAGATCGGCGACCTTTTTGGCAAGATTCTTCGCCTGCTCGCGGTTCGGCTGACCGGCCAGGGCGTTCTGCCGGGCCTGGGCCTCGGCGATCTGTTGGGAAAGACGGGTCAGTTCCGCCATGGCCGGGCCGGCATGCTGCGGCACCTTCGCATCCGCAAGTTGCTCCGCGGTTTTGGCCAGTTCCTCGCCGGCCTTCCCGAGTTGCTCCGCCGCCCGGTTTTGGGCGTCCGCCACGGCGTTTTTCTCCGCCTTTTTCTCCGAGGCAAGCTGCCCGGCGGCTTTTTTCATGGCCTCCTCGGCCTGGGCGGTCCTGTCGGCGGCATCGGCATTGAGATCCCGCACCTCCTTCTGCAGGGTGGCCATCCGGTCGGCCAACTGGCGCTGCGCCTCGCGCATTTCACGCGCCGCGGACGAGGGCGCCTTTCTGGTGGCCTCGGCCAGGGCGGCCTGCTGGGCGGCCAGTTCCTTCATCCGGGCGGCCAAGGCCTCCGCGCGTTCCCGGGGTGACAAATCCTCCTTCACCTTCAGGAGCACAAACTGCAGGGCGTCGCGCAGCCGGATCTGCACCGGAAGGGCGGCCGCGAATTTTCCCGCGGTGGTCTCCTCCGCGGCGGAGGACGCCAGCGCCGGCACCTCGCGGGCTTTCATTTCGGCAAGGGCCGTCGCGAATTTGCTATTTTCCGCGGCGGGCAGACCATCCACCACCCGCTGGAGGGTTCCCATCAACAGATCCACTTCCTGGCGGAGGGCGACCTGTTCGGACTGGCACAGACTGGCGATCTCCGCCGGTTTGCCGGAGGGGGCGACGTCCCGGGTCTGACGGAGGTTGGTCGTCTGCCGCAGAACAAGCTGTTCCAGACGCTGTGGGATCGTGGCCTGATCCCTGTGCAGGGACAGGTTGTCCGCCATGGATTTGAGCAGCACCAGAATGTCCTTCTGCTCCCTGCTGGCCTCGGCCAGCCGGTGCAGCAGTCCGGTGGAATCATCCAGCGCGCCCGCCTCCCTCAGTTTCCGTACGAGCGGAAGAATCTGTTCATCACCGAGGCTCCGGAGTTTGGCGGCGGCCTGCAGGGCCAGCGCCGCCTCGGGGGCGTCGAGTTGATTCTGCCGGATGTCCTCCAGCAAAAGCGCCAACTGACGGCCCACCTCCTCCGCCTGACGGCGCACTTCGTCCTGGGCGATGCTGTTTCGGTAGGCGGAGGTTTGCAGGTCGGTTTCGGCCCGGAGCACGGCGGCCACGGGCAGGCCGCAGAGGAGGATGGTCAGAAGTTTCATCGTCGGGGATCAGGGTTGATTTTTGCGAAGGGAACTTTCGAGGTCTTCGTTGACCTTTCTCTGCGTTTCGGAAATTTCTTCGATTTCGGCGGCACTTGCACCCAAAATCTCCAGCTGCTCGGCCCGCTTTTCGGCCAGGGAAACCACGGCGAGCGTCTTCTTGGCGGTTTCCCCGATGCCCGGACCCGTGGCGTCGTTGTTGTCCACGGCCTCGATCCAATACCGGAGGGTGCATCCTTCGGTTAAGGCCGGTTTCATGCCGGAGAGATCCCAGACAAACGTCTGGGGCGTCCCGTCCTTCGGCACGGGCAGGACCAGCCGGCCGGTTTGAACTTCGGGCTCGGTCCCCGGGAGGGCCGGGCGCGTCAGTTCGTATTTCAGGGCGAGGGATTTGACGGCAAAGTCGTCCTTCACGCTGTAAACCAGCCGCGGTTTGGAGGTCAGCAACACGCTCAGCCGCTCCCCGACGGGGGTCGCCAGTTCCACCACCGGCGGGAGATCGTTGATCAGCTCCACGCGATAGACGGTGTTTTCCTGCGAGGTCACGCCCTCCGGATTGGTCAGGACGACCGACAGGCCGGTGAGTCCCTCCTTCGGCACGACAAACTCGCCGCGGAAGGACCGGGCGTCGGGTTTTCCGGTCTCCAGTTTCACCCGTTCGTGGACCCCTTCCAGTTGGAGGAAGGCTTCCCGCAGCGGCTGCGTGGCGCGTCCCTCGAAGCGGATCCGGCTGCCGGCGAGCAGGGCGAGATTTCCCACGGGCATTTCGGCCTCCGGCAGGCCGGTGTAGCCGGGGTATTTCTGGGTCACCCGGAGCGTTTCCAGCATCGGTGCGGTGCGCGCGGTCACGGCAAATTCGGCGCCGACCCCGTCGTTCAGCGCAAACCGGTAGGTGAAGGATTGCTGGACATTCTGGAGAGTGACGGCAAACACCGCGGGGTCGTCCGCGGTGGGACTCACGGGAATTTCCTGCCGGTCGCCGTTGGCATAGACCACACGGAGCAGCCCATTGCGGGGCACGACCCCTTCGGCGCGCGCGGACAGGCGAAGATCGGTTCCGACCACGACCGTTTCATTGCCGCTGATCGCCGCCACGATGGTCCGTGTGGGCAGGGGTGCGGTGCTCAGGAAAATCCGTTGGGCGAGCGTCAGCGACTTCGGCCAAAAGAGCCCTCCGACTCCGACGGCGACAACCACGGACACCGCCGCCCACCTGCTCCAGCGGCGCAGGTTGGTGGTTTTGACGACGCTCGCGGCCAGGGAGAAATTCCTCACCCGGGCGGCCACCTGGTTCAGCAGCGCCTGCACCAGGACGGGAGAGCCCTGCATGGAACCCGGACGTCCCCCGGCCAGCTCCACGGCGGAAATCAGGGAGCTGCGAAACTCGGGAATTTCCCTCTCCACGTGAAGCGCGGCGGTTTTCAGCGTGTGCGGACGGATCAGGGGAACCAGGGCAAAGCGATACAGCACGTAACCCGCCACCCCCAGGTCGGCGAGGAGAAGGATGAGCCGCACGGCCCACGGAAGATCAAACCACCAGTCCGCCACCGCCTGCGCGACCCACAGGGCGGGCAGCAGCGCGAGAACCAGGGCCAGGCATTCGCCCAGGCTCACCGCCCGCTCCCGCCGTATGACCTGACGGAGGCTTCGGATGATGACCGGCGGCAGGGACAGCGGGGTGCCGGCGGGATGGGGCGCCGCGGGATGCACCGCGAAGCGGCGGTCCGAAGGACGCAATCTGTCGGGGTCCTTCTTCATTTCAGTTGCATCAACCTCCGCAGCAGCCATTCGAGGAACAGGACCGGCAGCAGGAGCGCCAGCCACCAGGGCGAGTGGAAAAGGTCGATCTTCCGGAAGGTGGCCACGGTCGCGCTTTGCGCCGACACCAGTTCCGGCAGCCTGTCCAGATCCTCCTCGCGCAAAAACCGGCCCCGGGCCACGTCGGCCATGCCGCGCAGGGTGCGTTCGTTGAGGGCGGTTTCCATTTGTTCGATCCTGGGTTCAATGACCTCAAACTTCACGACCGCGTCCGGATCATCGAGGGTCGAATAACTGTAAATGCCCGGAGTGTCCGCCGTGAACTGTCCGCGATATTCCCCGGGTTGGTCCTCCACCGCCACGACGTCCAGCGTCCGGGTTTTCTCCACGGGAGCCTGTCGGGCATCGAGGCCGGTGATTTTCAGGCGGCCCTGCAGGGTGCCCACCGTGAGGGGTTCGTAGCCGTCCTTGTAGATTTTTCCGGCGATGGTCACCCTGTCGCCCACGAAGTAACGCTCCCGATCGGCCTTGAGCTGCGTCCGGGACGACGCGCCTTCGAGCCGTTTGAGCGAGAGCGACTGCATGATCGCGCCCCAGACCTGCGAATAATATTTTTCCCCGGTCCGGCTGCGCCAGCGGTAGGTTTCGTCGGTTCCGATGTACACGCTCTGACCGCCGCCGAATCCCTGCACCGCAATGACCGGCGTGCCGCCCGCGGACCCCGCGCGCTCCGGCGAGGGATCCACCAGCAGGACCTCCGCGCCCGGCTTGGCCTTGATCACCGGAGCCACCCAGCGCACGCCGGGAAAACCGTTCCAGATTCGCAGGTTTTCCGCGGGATTTTCCGCAAGCCGCAGGTAGGGCGACGTTTCGCCCAGAGGGGTCAGTTTCAACGGCACGGGTTCCTTGAAACGCTCGGCACGCTGCGGCGCGGACGCGGATGGGTCCGGCACGACCGGCAGGAGGGCCTCGAGGGGGGTTCCGCCATACGCCGAGGGATCAAACTTGGGACCGGCCAGGAAAATGATGCCGCCGTTCGACTGCTCGACCCATTCGCTGATGAGTTTCATCCGGGTCTCGCCGAGGTCGGCGGGATCCACGTCGCCCAGGATGAGGATTTCGTAGCGGAAGATGCCCTCCCGGTCCTCCGGCAGCCCCGGCAGGAACGGCGAGTCGGGAAGTTTGTCCAGGTCCGGTTCGCCGTCGATGAGGACGCATTTGGTCTCGAGGCGCCGGTCACGTTCCAGGTAGGCCAGCAGATAGCGGAAATCCCAGCGCGGCTCCTGGTCGATGAAAAGCACCCGGATCTTGTTGTCGACGACGCGCAGCTTTCCCTCGGCGCTGTTGTTGTCCTTCCCCATTTCCCCGGGCAGCACCGGAATGGAGGCGGTCAGCACAAGATCGCCGACGGCCTCGGGGATGAAGTGAAAATTCACCTCGTAATCGCCGTCCTCCGCGAGTTCGACCTTTTGTTCATCGACCGGACGACCGTTGGCGGACAGCACGGCGGTGACGGTCTGGCGTCCCACTCCCTGCACGGAGAGCCGGGCCTTCACGTCGACGCGTTCCCGCACGAAGGCCAGGCGCGGGGCGTTGATTTCCTTCATCACCAGGTCCACCGGCGAGGACACACCGACGCCGTAGACAAAGAGCGGAACATTCGCCTCGAGCGCCAACCGCGCCGCCTCGACCGGCGGAAGGCCGCTGTTGCTTGCGCCGTCGGTCACGACGAGCAGGCCGCTGACCGCCTGTCCGCGGTTCTGGTCGAGGACCTGGCGGAGCGCCTCGCCCAGCCCGGTGGCGGGTTCGTCGGGCGTGAGCGAATCGAACACCCTCCGCGCATCGTCGACGGTGGCCTCGGTCCGGGTCGTGAGCGGACCGATCGGCGCGGCATCCCGGCCGAAGCGGTAAAACACCACGTCGGATTTTTCCTGCAGGCGCGGCCAGAGGTTCAGGCGGGCGTTGCCGGCGAGTTTTTTCAGAAGTTCCCACCGGGTGATGGTCAGTTCGCCGACGGGTTTTTCCCCGGTGGCAATCTCCGCGCGCCGGAGATCCTCGGGGGTCGCGCGCTGATCGGAGAGCAGCATGCTCTGGGAGGCATCGAGGAGAACGAGCAGCGTCTGGCGCACCGGTTCGTTGACCGTGAGATGGAGCACCGGTTTGACGAGCAGGAACAGAAACAGCGCGATGGCAACGAGGCGCAGTCCGACCATCACCCGGCGCCAGACCGGTTTCACGCCGGGGGCGCATTTTTGGTAGGCCCAAAGGCAGGCCGCCGCGAGGATCAGGAAAATCAGGAACGCCCAGCCCATGGGCAGCCCCTCGGCGCCCACGGCCCATTCGCGACTGCCCTCCGGAATCCCCGGCGCCAGAAATTTGACCACACGATCCATCATGGACTACCGGGGAACACTCATGCGATGGGCCAGCGCCGCCTCGGCCAGCGCCAGCAGGGCCGCCAGCCAGAGGAGGACGGTCCCGTATTCCTTTTTCACCTGCAGCCGGGGCGCCGCCGCGGACGGCTCCGGAGCATCCGTCGGCGCCTTGGCCAGCGCCTCGATCTCCGGACGCGGAGCCTGACGAAGGTCCGATTCCGCGGGGTCCAACTGCACCGCAAAAACCGCCAGCGGATGCGCCTCCCGGCCGATGTAGATCCGGTAGGCGCCCACGGCGTCGGTGTCGCGATAGCGCACCACCGCGCGTTGATCATCCAGCTCCACCCGGCCGGCCGGCCGCCGGCTGGTGTCGTCCCCGGGACGCACGACGGAAAAATCCCGGCCGAGCAGTTCCATGGCCACCGGCACCTCGAAGGTGTCACCGGGTCCGAGCACAAGCCGTGCGGCGCTGCTGCGGTTCAGGTACCCCATGAGGCGCTGGGTGAGCGCGACAAACCCCGGATGCAGCACGAGGTTGTTGCCCTGCGGACGCGCCGGGGCATTAAACAACACCACCCTCCCCCGCCCCGCGGGCCACTCGACGGCCGCAGGTTCGTTGTTGGCCAGGCGCAGGATGACCGCAGGCCGCACGTCACCGGCGGTTTTCAGCTCCAGCGGAAACCACTCCGAGTAGGTCACGGCACCGAGCCCCCCCTCCCCGCGGTCGTTCCAGATGGCGGTGACGGGATGATGGAAGCCCTCAGACTGCAAGGCGACCGGCGGTTTGACTCCGGTCCGTTTCGGACCCAGCGAGGCGGGCAGGAGGGCGTCCAGGGCGGCATTTTTTCCCCAGGCGGCGGGGTCGGTCTGGGGTCCGGGAAAAATCACCAGGTTTCCCCCGTTGTTGACGTAGGACCGGAGGGCCGCCACGGCCTGTTCGGACAGCGTGCCGGGATTGCAAAGAAACACCGTGTCGTAGGAAGCCAGCGCGGCGCGATTCAGGGCGGCAAACGGCACGGAGCTGATGTTGAGGTAATGTTTCGCCTTACGGTCCGGGGCCACCGGCGCCAGGGCATTGGCCAGAAAATATCCGTCCCGATCCGGCACCGGAGCCTGACCGCTGCCGTCCACGATCAACACCTCCATGCGGTCCACGACCTGGAGCGCGGTGGAGCGCTGGTTGTCGACGGCCAGCCGGTCGGGCGGGATGCGCGCGGTGACGGAATGAAAACCGGGTGTGTCGAAGCGCACAAACAGGCTCACACTCTGGGTCGCGCCGGGCTCGATGCGGGCGACGAGCGTTTCGTCGGAGGGAGGAAGGTCGTCGGCGGACACGGTCACACGCACCCCTTCGACGGCCTTCGTGCCAAAGTTCGCCACCTCGACGCGGAACCGGCACGGTTGACCGGCCGCCGGCACGCCTCCCTCCGCCTGCAACCCGACCACCGCAAGATTGTCCTCGCCGGCGGCCCCGAGGATCACCGGTCTGAGGACAATGCCGGGGTGTTCCTGCTGAAGCTTGCGGATCTCGTCGAGCCCCTCCCAGGCGGGCGCCTGGCTGTCGGTGTAAACGACGATTTCACGGCGCTGACCCTCCAGCGGACGGAGGGCGTCGCAGGCGGCGCGGATGCCGCGGGCCAGATCGGTGGACCGGTCGCTCAAGGCCGCCAGTTCCAGGCTGCGGCGAAACCGCGGCAGGTCGGAGGCGGGTTTGGCAATGAGCGGATCCACGCGGCTGGACACCAGATAGAGGGCCAGCGGGGAGCCCGGAGCCAGTTGGTCAAGCGACTCGCGGATGGCCTTGCGGCCCTCCTCAAAACGCGAGGTCACGCCGTTGCTCTGTCCCATGCTCGCGGAATTGTCGAGAAGCACCACCGTCGCCGCCGGTCCGTCCCCGCCGGCAAAAAGCCCGGGCACCAGGGTCCGGAGAACCGGCCGGGCAAAGGCCATTACCAGCGCCACCACCACCAGGCAGCGCAGGATCAGCAAAATCAGGTCCTCGATCTGCAACCGGCGGCGGTTTTTCCGCAGGCTGTCCTGCACAAACCGCATCGCCGCCCAGCGCGTGCGCCGAACCCGGAACCTGTTCAGCAGATGAATGGCCACCGGCACGGACACCGCCGCCAGACCCGCCAACACCCATGGATTCAGAAAGCCCATCACTCAGCGCAGGAAAAAGGCGAACACAGGGGGAAGGCCGGCGGAATCATCCTTTTTTCCCCATCATCCGCCGGAAGGCAAGGTAGCCGCTCAGCACCTCGGCCAGGCTCCGGCCCGTGTCGGCAAGCACGTAGTGCGTGTTGTATCTCTCGCAGGCGGTGCGCACGCGCCCGCGGAAGGCGTTGAAATTTTCCAGATAGCTCCGGCGGATGTCCGCGGGCGAGGTCTGCAATTCGGTCAATTCCTCGAGCCCGAGAAACTTCCAGGTTCCCGTGAAGGGAAAGGTCAGTTCGTAGGGATCGAGCACATGAAAAAGAATCACCTCGTGCCCCGAGAAATGCAGCCGCTGCAGCGCGCGCGTCAGACCGTCCTCGTCATCAAACACATCGCTGATCAAAACCACGATGCCGCGATTGCGCGCCTTGTGGGAAATCTGCTCGACCGCATGGCCGATGGCCGTGCCCTCGGTCGCCTCAAAGGCGGCCAGCCGGTTCATGATGTGGTGAATTTTTCCGAGGTTGTCCGTGCGCGGGAGATATTCGCGGGTCTCGGTGTCAAAAAGGGCCAGGGCCACGGCGTCGCGCTGGACCAGGATCAGATAGGCCAGGCAGGCGGCCAGCGCCTTGGCAAAATGCAGCTTGGTGATTTTTCCCGAGCCGTAGTTCATGGACCGGCTGCCATCGACCACGATGTGGGCCACGTAGTTGGTGTCCTGCTCGTATTGCTTGATGTAATACCGGTCGGAACGCCCCAGCACCTTCCAGTCCAGGTGGCGGATGTCATCGCCGGCCGTATATTCGCGGTGCTGGGCAAATTCGATGGCAAAGCCCCGGAAGGGCGAACGGTGCTCGCCCACGCGATAACCTTCGACCACCCGCCGGGCCATCAGGCCGAGCGCCTCGCCGCGTGAGACCGTCTCCGGATCGAGAAGGGAATGTTCCGCCATTGCGCCAGAACTCCTCAGGCGGCGGGATCGTGCTTCGGTATCGCGGTCAGGAGCTGCTGAATGATGTCGTCAGCCGTGACCCCCTCACTCTGTGCCGCAAAGTTGGGCGCGATGCGGTGGCGCAAAATGGAGGGCGTGACCGCCGCCACGTTTTCGCAGCCGACATACACCTGACCGTTGATCAGCGCATGCGCCTTGGCCGCCATGATGAGGCTCAGGCTGGCGCGCGGACCCGCACCGAAGCTGAGGTATTTGCGGCAGATGTCGAGCGCACCCTCGGTCTTGGGCCGCGTCGAACGGACCAGTTTCTCCGCGTAGCGATAGACATGATCCGCCACCGGCACCGCCTTCACCGTCTGCTGCATGTATAGCACATGCTCCGCGCCCAGGACCGGCCGGGGGTCCTCGCCCTTCATGCCGGTTCCCATTTTCATGACCAGCAATTCCTCCTCCTCGCTGGGATAATCCACCTGGATGAGGAACATGAAGCGGTCGAGCTGGGCTTCGGGCAGCGGATACGTGCCCTCCTGCTCCAGCGGGTTCTGCGTGGCCAGGACAAAAAACGGCTCCGGCAGCCGGTGGGTGGTGCCGCCCACCGTCACCCGCCGCTCCTGCATGGCCTCGAGCATGGCCGCCTGGGTCTTGGGCGGGGTGCGGTTGATTTCGTCGGCCAGGACGATGTTGGCAAACAGCGGTCCGGGCAAAAACTTGAACTCCTTCGTGCCGGCCACCGGATCCTGATAGATCACCTCCGTGCCGGTGATGTCGCTCGGCATCAGGTCCGGCGTGAACTGGATGCGTTTGAACGACATCTGCAGGGTCCTGGCCAACGTGGAAATGAGCAGCGTCTTGGCCAGTCCCGGCACGCCGACCAGCAGCGCATGACTGCGTGTGAGGATGGCAATGAGAATCTCCTCCACCACGGAGGTCTGGCCCACGACGACCTTGGCGATCTCCTGCTGCACCTGATAATACGATTGGCGACAGAATTCGACGGCTTCGAGATCGGGAGCATCCGGAGAGGCGGCGGCTTGTGGAGGTGTTTCGATGTCAGACATGGTGTGGAGAAAAACCTTTATGACAGAAATCCGCCCCGNCCGTCAGAACAAAAGNCCGTTCGCGGCCGANTTTTCTTTGCCAGCCGTTGCACAAACCGGGNGGTCGTTCCTCCTCTTCGTAAAAGCCGTTCCGTGATCACAGCTTACGCTTTTGTCTCCCCTTCCCTTCCTTCTTTGCCATTTTGGGAAACGTGGTAAATTAAGGATACGGACGTATGCGCCTCGATCGTTTCACCCAAAAGATGCAGGAGGCCCTGAACGGCGCTCTTGATCTCGCTTCCAAACGCAATCATTCCGAAATCACCAACGAGCACTTCCTGCTCGCCCTGCTTCAGCAGTCGGACGGACTGGCCCGGCCCCTTTTCGAGAAGCTCGGCGTTCCGCCGGCCTCCATCGAACAGCAGCTTGAATCCGAACTCTCCCGCCGCGCCAGTGTGCACGGGGGAGCCTCCCCGCAACTCGGCGCCGACCTGCGCAGGACCCTCGATGCCGCCGAGGGACAGATGAGCCGGCTGAAGGACGAATACCTCAGCGCGGAACATTTTCTCCTCGCCCTGACCGAGGGCGATTCCCAGGCCGCCCGCATCCTGCGGTCCGCGGGCATCGACCATGCCGCCGTGCTTCGGGCGCTGACGGCCATTCGCGGAAACCAACGCGTGACCGACCAGGATCCCGAAGGCAAATACCAGACGCTGGAAAAATACGGCCGCGATCTCACCGAGGCCGCCCGCAAGGGCAAGATCGATCCGGTCATCGGACGCGATGACGAAATCCGCCGCACCATGCAGGTGCTTTCCCGCCGCACCAAGAACAACCCGGTCCTCATCGGCGAACCCGGCGTGGGCAAAACCGCCATCGTGGAGGGACTCGCCCGCCGCATCGTCAGCGGCGACGTGCCCGACTCGCTGAAAAACAAACGCATCATCGCCATGGACATCGGGGCGATGATCGCCGGCGCGAAGTTCCGCGGCGAATTTGAGGACCGTCTCAAGGCCTTTCTCAAGGAGGTCACCGCCAGCGAGGGCGAAATCATTCTCTTCATCGACGAGCTCCATACCATCGTCGGCGCCGGCGCCGCCGAGGGATCCGCCGACGCCTCCAACATGCTCAAGCCGCAGCTGGCCCGCGGCGAGCTCCGCACCATCGGCGCCACCACCCTCGACGAATACCGCAAGTACATCGAAAAGGACGCCGCGCTCGAACGCCGGTTCCAGCCGGTGATGGTCGACGAACCGAGCGTCGAGGACACCATTGCGATTTTGCGCGGCCTCAAGGAACGCTACGAGGTGCACCACGGCGTACGCATCCAGGACGCCGCCCTCGTGGCCGCCGCCACCCTGTCCGACCGCTACATCAGCGACCGTTTCCTGCCCGACAAGGCCGTCGACCTCGTCGACGAGGCCGCCTCGCGCCTCAAGATCGAAATGGAATCCATGCCGACCGAGATCGACGTTCTCGAGCGTCAGATCATGCAGTTCGAGATGGAGAAGCAGGCGCTCAAGAAGGAAAAGGACGCCGCCAGCAAGGAACGCCTCGCCAAGCTCGAGAAGGAACTCGCCGACGTGAAGGAGAAGGCCGCCCAGCTCAAGGCGCAGTGGCAGAAGGAAAAGGAGGAGATCACCCGCTCCCAGAAAATCGCCGAGCAGATCGAGCAGCTGAAGACGGAACTCGAACAGGCCCAGCGCCAGGGCGATCTGGCCAAGGCCAGCGAGATCCAATACGGCCGCCTGCCTGAACTCCAGAAACAGCTTGAAGCCTCCGCCGCCAAGGAACGAACCGACGGCACGCTGCTCACCGAGGAGGTCACCGAGGAGGACATCGCCAAGGTCGTGGCCAGCTGGACCGGCATCCCGGTTTCCCGCCTGCAGGAAGGGGAACGCCAGAAACTCGTCAAGATGGAGGAACGCCTGGCCGAGCGCGTGATCGGACAGGAAAACGCCATCAGGGCGGTGTCCAACGCCGTGCGGCGCGCCCGCGCGGGGCTGCAGGACGAAAACCGTCCCATCGGCTCGTTCATGTTCCTCGGGCCCACCGGGGTCGGCAAGACCGAGCTCAGCAAGGCGCTGGCGGAGTTCTTGTTTGATGACGAACACGCCATCGTGCGCCTCGACATGAGTGAGTACATGGAAAAACACACCGTGGCCCGGCTCATCGGCGCGCCCCCGGGGTATGTCGGTTACGAGGAGGGCGGACAGCTCAGCGAGGCCGTGCGCCGCCGGCCCTATTCGGTGGTGCTTTTCGACGAGGTGGAAAAGGCGCACCACGATGTCTTCAACGTGCTCCTGCAGGTGCTCGACGACGGCCGGATCACCGACGGCCAGGGCCGCACCGTGGACTTCAAAAACACGGTCATCATTCTCACCAGCAACATCGGCAGCCAGTACATCATGGAGGACCTGCCGAAGGAGGAGCGCAACCGGCGGGTGATGGAGGCCCTGCGCGGGCATTTCCGTCCGGAGTTCCTCAACCGCATCGACGAAATCATCATCTTCGACCGGTTGGACGACCGCCAGATCACCCGCATCGTGGACATCCAGCTCAAGCGCCTGCTCGAGCGCCTCGCCCGGCAGAACATTTCCCTCACCCTGAGCGACGGGGCGAAAAAATTCCTCGGCCGCGAAGGCTACGATCCGGCCTATGGCGCGCGTCCGCTCAAGCGGGTCATTCAGCGCGAAATCCTCGATCCGCTCAGCCTCGAGATCCTGGACGGAAAATTCCGCGAGGGCGACGCCATACGCGCCGACCTTGACGGCGACCACCTCGTCTTCACCAAATAACCACCCACCATGACCGATACCCCCAAGGAAAAACCGTTCCCAAAGGCCGCTGTCATTTTCGTTCTCGTCAGCGTCGTCGCCCTCGCCATCATCTTTGTCGTCCTCGCCAGCATCGGGGACGACGTGCCGACCGAACTTCCCCCGGCGACCGAAACCTCGCCGGGGAACTGAGGGTCCGGCGGATCCCGTTTCCCGGATCACGACATCCCCAGCAAACCGCAATCCGACGGGCCCCATTGGGAATGGGTCCCGCGGGATTTTCTGATATGGTGTCCCTGAACATCCTCGTCGCCCCTCGCGCCCTGCGGGAGGCGACCTCTCCAGAGAGCGAAAATTGATGCCTGATCTCGTCGGCGGGTCCGCCCCGCCCCCAATGCTGGAGTCCATGAAGCCGCGGTATGCGCAGCTGCGGGACGGCACTCCCGTGGTCAGCCGCCCCATTCGTCCCGCGGACAGTCCGGCCCTCGCCCGGGGACTCCGGCGCCTCTCCCCGCAGGGAAACGCCTACCGGTTTTTGCATTACCACAAGCGCTTCACCACGGAGGAACTGCACTACCTCACACACTGCGACTTTGTGAATCATCTCGCCCTGGTGCTGGCCCGGACGGATGGGGCCGGTCGCGAAGTCGAGGAGGTGGGGGTCGCCCGCTGCATCCGCGTGCCCGATGACCCGGAATGCGCCGAGGCGGCCATTGTGCTGGTGGACGACTGGCACCGTCTGGGAGGCGGCACGGCGTTGCTGCACCACCTGGCCGACCTTTCGCTCCGGAAGGGGATCCGCCGGTGGAAGACCCTGATGCTTCGGGACAATGAGGCCGCTCACCGGCTCTTCCGGCGCGTGGGAGACGAGATTTCGAACCGCAACCTCGGGTTCGACACGTGTGAAATCCTCTACGCCCTGCGGGAAACCCGCCGGGATGCGGAGGAATAGGAAGTTCCGCTACTGCGCGGACGAATCGGACTTCTTCTCGGAGACCGACGCCAGGGAGGTGAATTCCGGGCGGCCGTTGCGTTCAAAATAGGCAAAGGCCATGCGTTTGCGCTCGTTCAACACGGTGGCCACCTGTTGCTCCGGCGACTGGGTTTTCCACATCGGGACGCCGCCCGGAGGCAGCCACGCCCGGCCGGTGAAATTGTCACGCACCGTGCCGCCCGGTTTCACCCGGGGGCTGTCCGACACGTAAAGGCGCCCGCCATTGGGTCCGAGAGCCACCATTTCCACATGGCCAAAATATCCCCCGGGGGTGCCCCGCGGCGTTTTGCCGGCACGTTTGTCCCCGAGATACACCAGAACGCTGCCGAGCGGGGCGCGCTCCGGCGAGGAGACCCGTACCGGTTTCCAGCCGGCCCGGAGCAGGTTTTGCTCCCAATCCTGGCCGTTGCTGCCCTGCAAGTCGGCCCCAAGACCGAATTTTCGCAAAATGGAAAGCATGCCGCGTCCGCACCATCCGGAGGAAATATTGTCCGTGGCGCTCTCGACGGCCGCCTTCACCAAAAGGTCCTTGGTGATCACGGGATTGGCCGCCATGGCCCCGGCCGGCAGGACCACGAGAGGGAGGAGTTTCAGGAGGCGGCTCAACATGCGCCCCTACCATAATCACGAGGAGGGGATCGCCAAGGGATTTTTTTCCGGGTTTTTCCCCAGGGATTTCAGGGAAAACCCCAGGTCCGCCTCGGGGCGGGCTCCCGGTCCGACCGCTCAGCCCCCCACCGATTCATACCGCCGCAACCCCTTCCGCCACATGAAACGGGCCCAAAGATAGGCCGCCAGCGTCCATCCGGCCTGAATGAACAGGCCGCTCCAGAGCTCGGCGCCCTTGACCTTTTCGGTGACCACCGCCACGGGGAAATACAGTTCATACGTAAACGGCAGCCAGCGTAGCACTTCCTGCAGCCAGTCCGGCATCACATTGAGGGGAAAAAGCCGTCCGCTGAGGTAATATTCGAAGGAATACAGGATGAAAACGATGGTTGAAATTTCCAGGATCCAGAACGCCAGCATGGCCAGGGCGTAGGCGATGAGGAACTGAATGGCGGCCGCCATGGCAAGGGACACAAGGAAAACCGGCCAGGTCCAGGGGTCCTGCGGAAGGGAGATGAACTGACGGAACCAGAAAAACACCAGGGCAATGACCGGCAGCGTGACCGCCGTAAACAACAGCCGGGAGCTGAGAAAGAGGCTGGCCCGATAGGCCAGGTAGTCGACGGGTTTGGAGAGGAAGTTGTTGATCTGGCCGTCCCGGATTTCCGAGGCAATCTGCCATTCGTCGTCGGTGGGGGTCACCAGATTGTCGACCAAGAGGACCACCAGAAAATAATAGATCATCTGCCCGAAATCGTAGCCCCGGATCTCCTCCCCACGGGACTCAAAGAGGGCGCGCCAGATGAAAACCGTGCCGGCAAGGGGGACAAGGCCAAAGAGGGACCGCAGGAGAAAATTCCACCGATACACGAAGGTGTTCTGGAGTCCGGCGGCAAAAACACTTCCGTATTTGAGCGGAATTCGACGAAAAAATGCCGTCATGGGCGGGTCGGACCGGGCCCCGGAGCCGGAAGGCGGAAATTTTTCACGTCGACAGGATGCCTGTTTTTCTGCTCGCTGTCATGCACTCTTCCCTTCAGCATCCGGGGCTCAAGTCGTAACCGATGAAAATTCAACGCGCGCTCATTTCCGTATCCGACAAGACCGGCATCGTGGAATTCGCCCGCGAGCTGCACGCTCAGGGAGTCGAAATCCTTTCGACCGGCGGTACCGCCCGCACCCTGCAATCCGAAGGCATTCCCACGGTGGAAGTGTCGCAGTTCACCGGCTCGCCGGAGATCCTGGACGGACGGGTAAAAACCCTCCATCCGAAGATTCATGGGGGACTTCTTTATCTCCGCGGCAACGAGGAGCATGAAAAGCAGGCCAAAAACCACGGCATCCGTCCCATCGACCTCGTGGTGGTGAACCTCTATCCCTTCGAGGCCACCATCGCCAGGGAGGGGGTCACCCTCGCGGAGGCCATCGAGCAGATCGACATCGGCGGCCCCTCGATGATCCGCAGCGCGGCGAAAAACTACCAGTCGGTGACCGTGGTGACCGATCCGGCGGACTATGCCGCGGTCCTCGAGGACATGAAGGAGGAAAACGGCGGCACCGGCCTCGCCCTGCGCGAGCGGCTCGCCATCAAGGCGTTCAACACCACCTCCGCCTACGACCGCGCCATCGCCGGCTATCTGAATCGCGAACAGGAAACCTCCGCCGCCTTCCGGGTGGACCTGCCCCTCGAACTCCGGCTCCGCTACGGTGAAAACCCGCACCAGCAGGCGGAACTCTACGGGGATTTCGGGTCGTATTTCGAAAAACTCCAGGGCAAGGAACTCTCCTACAACAACATCTTGGACATCAGCGCCGCGGCGGGACTCATTTCGGAGTTTTCCAAGCCGACCGTCGCCATCCTCAAGCACACCAATCCCTGCGGAGTCGGCTCCGACCCCGACCTGCGTGAGGCCTGGGACAAGGCCTTTGCCACAGACAAGCAGGCCCCTTTCGGCGGCATCATCATCTGCAACCGCCCCCTCACCCTCGCCCTTGCCAAGGCCATCTCGGAAATCTTCAGCGAGGTCATCATCGCGCCGGAATTCGAAACGGACGCCCGCTCCCTCCTGTCCAAAAAGAAGAACCTCCGCCTCATGAAGATGCTGCGCCCGCTGCCGGAAAACGGCCGCGACGTGCGTTCGGTCGTCGGCGGCCTGCTGGTGCAGGACACCGATTCCGCCGCCATGGCCGAGCTGGAGCACAAGGTCGTGACAGAACGTCCGCCCACCAAGGACGAAATTGCCGCCATGGAGTTCGGCTGGAAGGTCGTCAAACACGTCAAATCCAACGCCATCGTTTACGCCGGCAAGGACCGGACCCTCGGCATCGGGGCCGGACAGATGTCCCGGGTCGACTCCTCCCGCATCGCGGTCTGGAAGGCCCAGGAGGCCGGACTCTCCCTCAAGGGCAGCGCGGTGTGCAGCGACGCCTTCTTCCCCTTCCCCGACGGCCTCATCGCCGCAGCCGAAGCCGGTGCCACCTGCGCGATCCAGCCGGGCGGTTCCGTCCGGGACGAGGAGGTCATCAAGGCGGCCAACGAACGCAAGGTCGCCATGGTGTTCACCGGATTCCGGCATTTCCGGCACTGACCCCGGGAAACCGGACTCCGGGTCCGCAGTCCCCGAAACCGCGGAAAGGACCTTGGAAAGCGGCGAAAAATTTCGCAACCTTTCCGCGGAATCGGGGTTGATTCAGGCATGAACGAATTTCCGGAAAACGACGCGCTGTGGAAGGTGCTGGGCAGGGCCTCGTCGGCCAAGGCCTCGCCCTACTTCGTGCGCAAGGTGCTCCGTGAAGTCCGCACCGTGCGGCAGGGTCCGTCGCCCCTGGCGCTCTGGTTGCGCTGGCTGACCCCGCTCGGGGCGGCGGCCGCACTCACCCTCGCGGTGGTCACCTGGGAATCCCGCCGGCAGGAGGACGCGGATTTCAACGCCTACTTCGACACCGCCGCCGATCTCGAATCCCTCGTGGTTTTTGAGGAAAGCATCGCCTGGGCGGATCTGAACTGATCCCCGGCTCGCTCCCATCGGAGAAATCCCCGATCAGGACCCTGACACCGGCCTGCGTGAACAACCGGGCGGAAAGGTCGCTGCGAAATCGCTGAAAACGCAGGACCATGAAAAATCCCTATACCAAAATCAACCGCGCCCAACTCTCCCTGGGCGATCTCGTCAACGCCGTGGCCTCCAGCACCCGCAACAAACGGGAGGCCTTCGCCACATTGGCCGACCTTTTCGAAAGCGGCCGCGTCCGCATCAAGGATCACGGTCATTTCAAACGGGTCCGTCTCTCCGCGGCCTGAGTGACGCACCCCGGCCGGGCCGGAAATCGCGCGGTGGGCGGATTATTTTCACCACCCACAGACGCAACCCGGGCCGGCGCTGCGATATGCTCGCACATGAAATGGCGGGCCTTTGCAACGGACTTCGACGGTACGATCGCCACCGACGGCACGGTGGACCAGACAACCATGGAGGCTCTGAGGCGCGTTCGCGCCGCCGGCCTTCTCACCCTCCTGGTCACCGGCCGGCAAATGGAGGATTTTGAGGCCGCCCCGGAGATCCTCACCCTCTTCGATCTGATCGTCGCCGAGAACGGCGGTCTCGTGCATTCGCCGGCCACCCGCGAATCCGTGATCGTCGGACACCCGCCTCCCCCCGAGTTTGTGGAGGAATTGATCCGTCAAAACATCCCGGTCTCCGTCGGCCATTCCATCGTGGCCACGGTGGAACCCCACGAGGTGGCGGTGCTCGAAATCATCAAGGCCCAGGCCCTCGAGTTGCAGGTCATCTTCAACAAGGGCGCCGTCATGATCCTTCCCGCGGGGGTCAACAAGGCCACCGGTCTGCAGGCCGCTCTCGCCCCCCACAACATTCCGCTTTCGGAGGTGGTGGCGGTCGGCGACGCGGAAAACGACCACGTCTTCCTCGAAAGCTGCGGACTTTCCGTCGCCGTGGCCAACGCCCTGCCCGCGCTGAAGGAACGCGTCCATTACCTCACCCCGTCCAACGCCGGGGCCGGGGTCACCGAATTGATCAACGCCCTGCTGGCGGGCCAACTCGACACCCTTTCCCCCGTGAAGGAGGCCGCATGAAGGTTCTCATGATTCATGTCGGCGGGAGCAACGTCAAACTGATGAACGCCCGCGACGGCGAGATGCGAAAAATCAAATCGGGCAAGGAACTGACCGGTCAGGCCATGGCGGAGGCCGTGCTGGAGGCCGTGATCGACTGGGAACTCGACCGGGTCTCCATCGGTTACCCCGGACTGTTGAAAAAGGCCCGTCCGGTCCGCGATCCGCTGAACCTCGGCGGCGGCTGGCTGAACTATGATTTCGAGAAGGCCTTCGGCCGTCCGGTCCGCTTCATCAACGACGCCGCCATGCAGGCGCTGGGCAATTATGTGCAGGGACGCCTGCTTTTCATGGGCTTCGGCACCAGCATCGGCACGTGCATGATTGCGGACGACACCGTACTCCCCATCGAAATCGGACTGATCCGCTTCAGCAAAAACGAACGCTTCATGGACCGGCTTTCCAAGGAGGCCCTGAAGGAAAACGGCATCAAACCCTGGATTGAAGCCGTGCACGACGCGGTCGGGCTCCTGCAGGATGTCTTTCACCCCGACGAGACCGTGCTCGGCGGCGGCAACGCCAAGTTGATCGATCCCCTTCCCAACGCCTGCCGTCCCGTGGAAAATGCGTCGGCCTATGTCGGCGCGGAGCGGCTTTGGGAGGACGCCGATCTTTTTGCCTCCGCCGACGAAAGCACCTGGAAAATCCAGCGCCGCACCCCATGAATACACCCGCCACCCCGCGCCCGATGCACGTCGAAGACTTTTATTTCAGCGGCACTCCCGAAATTCCCAACAACCTTCTTCTCCCGCTCGTGGTGTATCGTCAGGCGGTTTCCGGCGGGGACCTCGCCGCGGAGTTTGAGAAAATCTTCGCCCGCAACCACTGGCCTCCGGCCTGGCGCTACGGCATCTACCCGTTCGCCCATTACCACAGCACGGCACACGAAGCCATCGGGGTCTATCGGGGCCGGGCGCGGGTGCACTTCGGTCATACCGCCGGAATCACCCTCGATCTGCAGGCCGGCGATGCCGTGGTCATTCCGGCCGGCACCGGCCATCAATGTCTCGAAGCCTCGCCGGATTTTCATGCCGTGGGGGCCTATCCGGAAGGTCAGACGCCGGACCTTCTTCGCGCCGATGCACGCGAAGCCCCTGCGGCGCGGGAGCGGATCGACCAGGTGCCCCTTCCGGATTGCGATCCCATCGCCGGTCGCAACGGGCCTCTGGCGCACCTTTGGTAAGCACGCGGATACGCCCGGAAAAACGATTCCGGAACATGAACGCTCCCCATCGCCCGCACAAAACCCGGAAATCCTCCCAACCGCCGCCGCCCCGTCGGGAAAAATCCAACATGGATGAGCCCCAGGAGGAATTCATCGAACCGGTCGCCACCCCTTCGCAAACCATGAAAAGCCATTCCGCGGCCCGTCAGTCCGACACACGCAAGCAGGCCTCCTGATGCGAATCCCTTCAACATCCCACTTATGAAAAAGCTCGTCACCCTTTGTCTTCTGGCCGCCTCGACCCTGGCGGTTTCCGGCTGCTTTGTTTACGAACGCCGTCCCGCCCGCACCGTGGTGGTCCGCGAATCGCCGGTCGTCCGCGAGACCGTCGTCACCACCCTTCCGCGGGGATACCGCACCCGCGTCTACCGCGGCGACACCTATTATTATTCCCGCAACGTCGTCTATCGCGCCCGGCCCTCCGGGGGATACGTTTTGGTGGAACGTCCGTGGTAGGAACGTCCTTTTGCGGGCGGGGCCGGCCCTCCGCCCGCGTCCCCCACGCGTCCGATTGTGCGTGCGAAACACGCGCTCGCCTGCCAGAATGAAAAAAACGGTCGCGAAGCCGGCCGGACACGCGTTGGGAGCTCCCCCTGCGATTATCAAGGAACGCGCATGAAAACAAACAAACCTTCAAAACCAAACGACCCGCACATCGGGACCCGGCACGCCAATCCGCGGAAACAAAGGGCGCTCCAACTGGGCGCCCGCTCCGAACACGAAACCGGCGCGAAACGTGAGCGCCTGATCCGGGAGGCCGCCCGCCGGGCGGAATAAGAGGCCATGGGCGTCCTTTCCTGGATTCTCTTTGGCCTCATCGCCGGCGCGATTGCCAGACTGCTCACCCCCGGCGAAGACAAGGGCGGCTGTCTCCTGACCATAGTCCTGGGCATTGCCGGTGCCGCCGTCGGGGGCTGGATCGGCACCCAACTGGGCTTTGGCAGCATCACCGGATTCAATCTGGGGAGCTTTGGCCTGGCCGTTCTGGGTGCCATCATTTTGCTGTTGATCTTTCGCCTGATTCGCAAACGCTGACCCGTGGGCCGGCGCAGACGTTTCCTTCTTCCTTTCCTTTGGCTGCTGGCCGCCGCGCCGATCCTTCCCGGCCGGACCGCCGAACCCGCCGAATTGCGCGTCCTGATGGAACCGGATGGACGCGGCGTCTGGCGCGCGCTTTTTGACGAGTTTCACCGCCGGAATCCGGACATCCGCGTCCGGGCCGTCGAAGGTCCCGCATCCACCGACGCGCGCGAGGACATGTATGTCAACGCGCTCCTCGCCGGTTCGCAGGATTACGACCTCGTTTACGCCGACACCATCTGGATTCCCAAATTCGCGGCGGCCGGGTGGCTGGTGGATTTGACCGATCTCTGGCCGGCGGAAAAATGGGCGTCGTTCTCCGAGGCGGCCCTCGCCGGTGGGACCTACAAGGACCGCATCTATCGCGTGCCGACCCAGCTCAACGCCGGAATCCTTTATTACCGCAAGGACCTGCTCGACCGCCTCGGTGTGGCGCCACCCCGCACCTATGACGAACTGGCCGACATCGCCCGACGCGCGGAGGCGCCGGTGAACGGTTTTGTCTGGCAGGGCAAACAATACGAAGGCCTCACCTGCAACTTTCTCGAGGTGCTGCGCGGTTACGGCGGCTTCTGGATCGAAGGGGGCGAAGTCGGATTGGATCGTCCCGAGGCGGAAAAGGCGCTCGAATTTCTCTGCCGTGCCGTCGGCACCATCTCCCCGAAAGGCGTCACCACCTACGCCGAGGAGGAGAGCCGCCTGCTGTTTCAATCCGGCCGCGCGCTCTTCCTGCGCAACTGGCCCTATGTGTCCAATCTGCTGGCCGAAGCCGAACTTCCGCCCGGCTTCGAGGTCGGCATCACCCCGCTGCCGGCCCCGACATTTGGCGGAGCGGGTTTTGCCATCCTCTCCTCGAGCCGGTCGCCGGAGGCCGCCCTGCGGTTTCTGGAATTCGTTTCCTCGCCCGAGGCGGTTCGGCTTCTTTACGATCGCGGCGGGGTGCAACCGGCGCTGAAATCCTTTTACGAAAACACCGACGACCCGCGTCAGCGCGCATTGTATGCCGCCATGCAAAACGCGGCGCCGCGTCCGGCGCTGCCCCAATACGCCCGGGCCTCGGACATCCTGCAGCGTCAGGTCAGCGCCGCCCTCACCGGCCAGAAAGCCCCGCGCGAAGCCCTGCGCCAGGCCGCGCTCGAGACCCGTCAACTTCTGGCCCGTCCATGAAATCCTCCCGGGCCGCCTGGTGGTTTCTCGCGCCCCTGCTTTGCCTGGTGGCGGTTTTTGCGATCTACCCGCTGGTTCGGATGCTGGTCCTGAGTTTCACCACCCAAAACCTCGAAACGCAGTTCGCGCCCGTTTTCGCCGGCGCCGCAAACTACCAACGCGCCTGGCACGACAGTCATTTTTGGGAAACCGTCCTGCGCACTTTGGTGTTCACCGTGACCGCCGTGGGACTGGAGCTTTTGCTGGGGCTCGCCGCGGCCCTTGCGCTGCACCATTCCTTTGTGGGGCGCGGACTGGCCCGGACCGCCGCCCTTGTTCCGTGGGTGCTTCCAAGCTCGGCCCTGGCCCTCGGCTGGATCTGGATCTTCAACGACCAGTTCGGCGTCCTCAATGACCTGCTGCAGCGCGGGGGCCTGCTTTCCTCGCCCGTGGCCTGGCTCGGCCATCCCGGTTCCGCCTTTGCGGCGGTCATTCTTGCCGACGTCTGGAAAACCACCCCCTTCCTCACGCTCCTCCTTCTCGCGGGACTCCAGACCATTCCGACCGAACTCTATGCCGCCTCCGCGCTCGACGGCGCCTCGCGCTGGCAGCAGTTCCGTCACATCACGCTGCCCCTTCTGCGTCCGGTCATTTTTGTCGCCGTGCTCTTCCGCACCCTGCAGTCCTTCGGCATCTTCGATCTGGTTTATGTCATGACCGGAGGCGGTCCCGGCGGAGCCACGGAAACCGTCGCCCTGTACACCTACCGCAATTTCATGCGCTACCTGGACTTCGGCTACGGCGCGGCCCTGCTCGTGATCAGTTCCGGAATCCTCGCCCTGCTGACCGCCGCGCTCTGGCTCCTGGTGGGCCGCGGACGATCCCTCTCATGAAACGCCTCCCCATCCGCCTTGTTTCCGTGCTGCTGCTCACCGGCTTTCTTGCCTGGTGCCTGGCCCCGCTCTGGTGGCAGTTCGTCACTTCGCTCAAGTCCGACGCGGAAATCACCACGGTGCCGCCCACCTACTGGCCGCACCGCCTCACCACCGACCACTATGCGGCGCTGTTTGAACGCCGTCCGTTCGGACGATACCTCTGGAACAGCTTTTTCATTTCCACCGGGGCGACCCTGCTCTGCCTCGCGGTGGCCACGCCCGCGGCCTACAGCCTCGCCCGCCTTCGTCCCAAGGGCGGACGCGCCGTGGCCGCCCTCCTTATCGCCGTCTCCCTCTTTCCGGCCATCACGTTCTTTTTTCCGCTTTATGAAATGGTCCGATTCCTCGGACTGGCCAATCACCCCATTTCCCTCATCGTGCCCTATGCCACCTTCAACTTGCCGCTGGCGGTGCTGTTTCTCGTCGCGTTCTTCCGGACGATCCCGCCCGCCATCGAGGAAGCCGGACTGATGGATGGACTCGGCCGCCTGGGCATTCTCACCCGCCTCATCCTGCCCCTCTCCGCCCCGGGCCTCGCCACCACCGCCATCCTGGTTTTCATCGCCTCGTGGAACGAATTTCTCCTCGCGCTCACCTTCCTGCCGAGGGACGAGGCCCGGACCGTCACCGTGGCCATCGCGTCCCTGAGCGGCGGAAGCATTTACGAACTCCCCTGGGGTCAGATCGGCGCCGCCATCCTGCTCAGCGCGGCGCCCCTGCTGGTTCTGGTGGCCTTTTTCCAGCGCCGCATCGTGGCCGGACTCACCCAAAGCGCCACCACCGGCTGACCTTGAGGAGTTCATCAGGGCACTTCCCGATGCGTTCCGGCTTGTGAAGCGGCTCCCGATGTGACCAAAATGGTTTTCTCTCCCGGGCATGCTTGCCAAAAAACTGTTCCCCTACCTGTTTGCCGCGGGCGCCGTGGGGCTTATCGGCGTCGTGCGGGCGACGTTTTTCCAGTCGCTCATGGGAGACGGTTCCCCCTTCGGACTCTTCACCCTGGCCGTGATCTGTTCCGCCTGGATCGGAGGTCTCGCTCCGGGCCTCCTCGCCACCGGCCTCTCCGTCCTGACCGGAGTGGTCTTTTTCATCGACCCCGAAACGCTGGGCCGGCAGCACGTCGTGCTGGCGGTGATTTTTTCGCTCAGCGCCACCCTGATCAGCATCGTCTGCGAATCCCTGCGCCGCAGCCGCCAGCGGGCCGAGGAGGCCCGCGACAAGCTGGTCGAAAGCCAACACCATCTCCGCGAAAGTGAGATGCGCTTCCGTCAGCTGGCCGACTCCGCGCCCTTCCTCATCTGGATGACCGGCGCCGACGGACGCTGCTCGTGGCTGAATCGTCCGTGGATCGAATTCACCGGACAGCCGCTGGAGAAGCAACTCGGCGACGGCTGGGAAAACTTTGTTCATTCCGACGACATCACCCGCTGCAAGGAAACCCTTCGCCGGCATTTCGAAACCCGGACGCCGTTCGAGATGGACTACCGGGTCCGGCGTCACGACGGCACCTACCGCTGGCTGATCACCCGCGGCATGCCGCTTTTCAACGGCAGCGGCACCTTCCTCGGCTACATGGGCGGCAGCATTGACATTCACGAACGCAAGGAGGCCGAGAAGGTCAGCGAAGACACCCTGAAAAGGGAACAACACGCCCGCATCGAGGCGGAGCGCACCGCCCTGCTCAAGGACGAATTCCTGGCCACGGTCAGCCATGAAATGCGCACGCCGCTCACCGCCATGCTCGGCTGGGTGCAGCTCCTGCGCAATGGTACACTGTCCCCCGACACCGTTCCGCAGGCCCTCGAAACCATCGAACGCAATGCCCGCGCGCAGGCCAAATTGATCGACGACCTCCTCGACATGAGCCGCATCCTGTCCGGCCGTCTGCGGCTCGACGTCCAGCAGGTGCAGCCGGCCGAGATCGTCGAAGCGGCCATTTCCGCGGCCGAACCGGCGGCCACCGCCAAGAATGTCCGCATCGTCAGCAACCTCGATCCCCACACCGGCCCCATCGTCGGCGATCCCACCCGGCTCCAGCAGATCATCTGGAACCTTCTGAACAACGCCATCAAATTCACCCCGGCCAAGGGCCTCATCACGGTGCGCCTTGAGCGCATCGACTATTCCCTCGAAATTTCCGTGACCGATACCGGCGAGGGCATCACGCCGGAATTTCTGCCCCACGTCTTTGACCGTTTCCGTCAGCAGGACGCGTCCACCGTCCGGCGCCACCAGGGGCTGGGACTGGGACTGGCCATCGTCAAACAGCTTGTCGAACTGCATGGAGGGTCCGTCGAGGCGCACAGCGAGGGCGTGGGAAGGGGGGCCACCTTCCTCGTTCACCTCCCCATCTCCGCGGCCGTTCCGTTCCGACCGCCCCCCACTTCCCCGCCCGCCATCACCGAAAATCACACCCGGGAGGAAATTCCCCTGCCCTCCCTCCTCGGCACGAAAGTGCTGGTGGTGGACGACGATGCCGACGCCCGCGAACTGCTTCGCTCCATCCTGGCCCAAAGCGGCGCCAGCGTGCGTACGGCCGGCTCCACCGCCGAAGCCCTGCAGCAATTTGACGCGCGGCGGCCGGACGTGCTGGTCAGCGACATCGGCATGCCGGACCGGGACGGCTACGACCTCATCCGGCACATCCGCGCGCGCAGCAGCGAATCCGGCGGCCACGTCCCCGCCCTGGCCCTCACCGCGTTTGCCCGCTCCGACGACCGCCGCCGCGCGATCGGCGCCGGTTTTCACATGCATCTCGCCAAACCCGTCGAACCCGCGGAACTGGTGACGGTGGTCTCCAGCCTGGCCCACCGCTAGGTTCGCAAAGCGGGCAAGCGGCCTGTGCGGGGTCGGCCCGCCGGCGTCCTGGGGGAAACGTTACGCCTCCACGTCCAGCAGACAAAACGGCGGTTTGCCGGGCTGCCGCCGTTCCAGCAGCGGTTGGGCGACATTGTAGACCGGAACCCCCGCCGACGTTCTGCCCTGCAGGGTTCCGGCATGGGCATGACCGTGAAACACGGCATGAACCGCAAAGCGGTTCAGCGGGGCCTCCAGCCGACTCGAACCCAGAAACGGAAAAATCTCCGCATTTTCGCCGACCACCGTGCCGCGGATCGGCGCGTAGTGAAGGACGGCGATCTTTTTCGGCGTCTGCAAGCGTCCCAGGGCCTTTTCCAATCGCAACGCCTGGTCCACCGCCTCCTGGACGAAGGACTTGATGATGGGTTCCCCCCAGGCATTCAGCAGGCATTGGTCAAATCCCCCGCCGAATCCGCAAACGCCGGCAAATCCGACGCCGCCGCATTCGCAAACCTCCTCTTCCTCCAGGAATTGCACCCCGACCGCATCCAGCGCCGCCTGCACCTCCGTCACATGGCCGGATTCGAAGTCATGATTTCCCACCACAGCCAGCACGGGAATCCGGAGATGGGACCGGATGTCGGCCGCAAGCAGGGCCGCCTCGTCCGGCAGGCCGTAGTCCGTGAGATCGCCGCAGAGCACGGCGACATCCGCGGCGGCCGACATGGCGGTGAAAAGATTCTCCGCCTTTCCGCGGGAATGCCTGGTGTAATGAAGGTCGCCGACGGCGGCGACGCGGAGGGTTTTGCTCATGGTGTGAATTTTTTGCGGCGAAATGCACGGGGCGGGGCTCCGGCATGCGATCAAGCGGGGTGAGTGCATTTCTCTCTCCCACTGATTTTTATCGGAACTCGATGGATCTTCTGGACGGGCACAAAATCCCCTTCCTCGTCGGCGGAGCGTTTTGCCTGGGGGCCTACACGGGGGTCATCCGCGACACGAAGGACTTTGATTTGATGCTCCGGCCGGCCGATGTCCCCCGCGCCCTCACCCTGTTTCGCGAGGCGGGATACCACGCCGAGATTTCCTTTCCGCACTGGCTGGCCAAGGCCCACCACGGCGAGGCGTTCATCGACATCATCTTCAATTCCGGAAACGGTCTTTGCGGCGTGGACGACCGTTGGTTCGACCATGCGCGGCCGGCGGAGCTGCTGGACCGCACCGTGCTGCTCTGTCCTCCGGAGGAGATCCTCTGGCAGAAATGCTACATCATGGAACGCGAGCGGTTCGACGGAGCCGACGTCGCCCATCTCCTGCGCAGCTGCGCGGCCATGCTTGACTGGCCCCGGCTGATCGAGCGTTTCGGTCCGGACTGGCGCGTGTTGTTTTCCCATCTCGTGCTCTTTGGCTTCATCTATCCATCGAAGCGCTCGCTCATTCCGGTCGGGGTGATGAACCAGTTGACGGAGCGGCTTCTGCATGAAAGCCAGGACTTCGGGGACGAGGACAAGCGGTGCAACGGCACGCTGCTTTCGCGGGCCCAATACCTTCCCGATGTCGAACGCTGGGGATTTTCCGATCCCCGGCTCGAAGCCCGTTCCAACCTCACTCCCGAAAACCTGCAAACCTGGACTGCCGCCATCGCCTCTCCCGACGCCCGGTAGCATCCGCACACGGAACCACCGCCGGAAGGAGCCCCGAACCCGCCTGAGGCCGGCGCCGCCAAAAACAGGCACACGCGGAACCCGGCTTTCCAACGATAGAAGGTTGCCGTGTGCAAAACGGCGCTTCCGCCCATGCCCGAAACCCTGTGGTTCAAAGACGCCATCATTTATGAACTTCACGTCCGGTCGTTCGCCGACAGTTCCGGCGACGGCATCGGGGATTTCCGCGGACTGCGGGAGCGGTTGAAATATTTTGAGGACCTCGGCGTGACCGCGCTCTGGCTGCTGCCGTTTTATCCCTCGCCGCTGCGCGACGACGGATACGACATCGCCGATTATTATTCGGTCAATCCCACCTACGGCACCCTCGACGACTTCCGCCGTTTTCTCGATGAGGCCCACCGGCGCAATCTGCGCGTGATCACCGAACTGGTCATCAATCACACCTCGGACCAGCACGTCTGGTTTCAGCGCGCCCGCCGGGCGCCGGCCGGGTCGGCGGAGCGGGATTTTTATGTCTGGAGCGACACGCCGAAACGCTTCGAAGAAGCCCGCATCATCTTCAAGGATTTCGAAAGTTCCAACTGGGCATGGGATCCCGTGGCGCAGGCATATTTCTGGCACCGGTTCTATTCGCACCAGCCGGACCTCAACTTCGACAATCCCGCCGTGCGCGAGGCGGTGGTCGCGGTGATGGATTTCTGGCTCGACCTCGGGGTGGACGGACTGCGTCTCGATGCCATTCCCTATCTTTTCGAGCGGGAGGGCACCTCGTGTGAAAACCTTCCGGAAACCCACGCCTACCTCGCCCAACTGCGCGGACACGTGGACCGCAAATACCCCGGCACCATGCTTCTCGCCGAGGCCAATCAATGGCCCGAGGACGCGGTGCAGTATTTCGGGAAGGGCGACGAATGCCACATGTCGTTTCATTTCCCCCTCATGCCCCGCCTCTTCATGGGCCTCCAGATGGAGGATCGGTTTCCGATCATCGACATCCTCGAACAAACGCCGGAGATCCCGCCCAACTGCCAATGGGCGATCTTTCTCCGCAATCATGACGAACTCACACTGGAAATGGTCACCGACGAGGAGCGCGACTACATGTATCGCCTCTACGCGGAGGATCCGCGCGCCCGCATCAATCTCGGCATCCGCCGCCGCCTCGCCCCGCTGCTCGACAACAACCGCCGGAAAATCGAGCTCATCAACTCCCTGCTCCTCTCCCTGCCGGGCACCCCCATCATCTACTACGGCGACGAAATCGGCATGGGGGACAATTTTTATCTCGGCGACCGAAACGGGGTCCGCACCCCCATGCAGTGGAATTCCGACCGCAACGCCGGATTCTCCCGGGCCAATCCGCAGCAGCTTTTCCTGCCGGTCATCATCGACCCGGAGTTCCATTATGAGGCGATCAACGTGGACACCCAGGTCAAAAACCTGTCGTCGCTTTTCTGGTGGATGCGGCGGGTGATCGACATCCGCAAACGTCACCCGGCCTTTTCGCAAGGCACGATTGAATTTCTCCGTCCGGCCAATGCCAAGGTCCTGGCCTATCTGCGGAGGCATGACACGGAAACGATCCTCGTGGTGGCCAATCTTTCGCGGTTCTCCCAGGCCGTTTCCCTCGACCTCTCGGCCTTTGCCGGAAGCACCGCGCGGGAGCTGTTCAGCGGCGACGCCTTTCTGGAAATCTCCGAATCCCCCGCCTTTTTCACGATCGGGCCCCACGGCTTTTATTGGCTCCGGATTTCGTCCGGCGTCTCTCCGGATGACGTCCCGGAAAAATCCGAACCGTTCCTCATCGATCTGCCCCCGGAATGGTCCCCGGACCTGACGGACGTTCTCTGCAAACGCATCCTCCCGGAGCACCTGCCCACCCGACGCTGGTTCGGCCACAAGCAACGCACGCTGCGTGCCGTCCGACTGCAGGCGGCTCCGGGCGAGGGCCAGATGCGGGTGTTGATCCTCGAAGTCCTCTTCTCCGACGGGGAATCGTCCACCCAGGTGATGCCGCTCGTCATCGGCGAGGAGTCGGAGGGCGACCATGCGGGCGCCGTGATCGCCCGCTTTGCCGACGGCCGGGCCCTCCTCGACGCCCTCGCCGTTCCCGCCTGCCGGCAGGCCGTCTGGAACCTCATGGCGGAAGGAAAGTCGTGGGAGGACGACTCCTCCGCCGTCACCGGCTCCCTGTGCGCCGCCGCCCCCCCGCCGTCCATCAGCCGGGTCCTCGGCGGCGAGCAGTCCAACACCACCGTGGCGTACGAGGACCGGCATCTCTTGAAGATCCTGCGTCAATTCGAGCCGGGACGTCACCCGGACAGCGAAATTCTCCGCGTGCTGACGGAAAGGGATTTTCCTCACACACCGCGTCTGACCGGGGAAATTCGCTGCCGGCTGGCGGAGGGTGAAGGGCTTCTCGGGGTGATGACGGAATTTGTGAAGAGCGACGGGGATGGATGGACGCAGACACTCGACTCCCTCTCCCGGTTTTTCGAACGGGTGGCCGGGGACGAGATGCAGGAAAAACGCCTTTCCTTCGAGGAACTGGCCGGCGCCAATTATTTTCAACGCGCCCGCCAGCTCGGCGCGCGAACCGGTGCCCTGCACAACTGCCTGGCGGGCCTCACGGATCTGCCGGAATTCGCGCCGGAACCCTTCACGTCGCTTTATCAACGCTCGCTGTATCAATCGATGCGCAGCCAGCTCCGCCGCACGGAGGCCGCCGTCACCCGCAAACTGCCGGAACTGGATTCCGGGGCGCGCCGGAAGGCCTCCGACTGGATTGCCTCCACCCCGCGGATTCTGGAGACCTACGGACTCCTTCTTCACAAACGGTTTTCCGCCCGGAAGATCCGCGTTCACGGCGACTTTCACCTCGGACAGGTCCTCAACACCGGCAACGACTTTGTCATCCTCGATTTCGAAGGCGAGCCCCGCAAGGGACTCGGTGAGCGGCTGCTCAAGCGTTCCCCCCTGGTGGACGTGGCGGGCCTACTTCGTTCCTTCGACTATGCGGTGGAAACCAGCCTGCTCAAGGCCATGGACCCCGCGCGTCTCCGCCCCTGGGCGTCGCGCTGGCTGGACCTGGCCGGCCGGTCCTTCCTCGAAGGATACCTCGGGGAAACCGCCGGCGCCGGTTTTCTTCCGGAGGGCGCCGACTTTGACACGCTGCTGAATCTTTTCCTGCTCGACAAGGCGACCTACGAAATCGGCTACGAGCTGAACTATCGCCCGTCCCTTCTTCCCATCCCCCTCGCCGGGGTCTCCCGCCTCCTCTCCGCATCCACCGCATGACCGATCAAACACACCCGCGCATTCCCTCATCCACCTACCGCCTCCAATTCCATGGCGGCTTCACCTTTCGGGACGCCGCGGGCCTTGTCGACTATTTGTGCGACCTGGGAATCACGGACCTTTACGCCTCGCCTTATTTCCAAGCCGCGCCCGACAGCACCCACGGCTACGACGTGGCCGACCACAACCGGATCAATCCGGCCATCGGCGACCAAGGCGATTTTCGGGGACTCTGCGCGCGCCTGCGCGAAAACGGCATGGGCCAGGTGCTCGACTTCGTGCCCAACCACATGGGCATCGCCCAATCGCTCAACACCTGGTGGATGGAAGTGCTCGAGGACGGCCTGGCTTCGCCCTATGCGGGATACTTTGACATCGACTGGCATCCCGCGAAGGAGGCGCTTGAGCACCGGGTCCTGCTGCCCATTCTCGGCGATCGTTACGGCAATGTCCTGGAGCGCGGCGAATTTTCCCTGAGCTTCCGGGACGGGGCGTTTTTCCTCCACTACTTCGAAACCCGCCTGCCCCTGCGCCCCCGGTCGTATGCCTTCATCCTGCACCGGGTCCTCACGGAACTGGGCGGGGAACGCGGCCCGCTCCGGGACGTGCTCGGCCTCCTCTCCGACCCCGCAGCCAAGGTCCGGGTCAAGGCCCGCCTCGGGGAGCTCGCCCAAACCCGCCCCGACATCGCCGCGGCCATCGACCGAACACTCCGCAAACTCGAGGGTTCGCCGGGGGATCCCGGAAGTTTTGACGACCTGCATGCCCTGCTGGAAAGCCAGGTCTACCGGCTCAGCTACTGGCGGGTCGCGGCCGAGGAGATCAACTACCGGCGTTTCTTCGACATCAACACCCTCGCCGCCATCCGGGTGGAAATTCCCGAGGTCTTCTCCGCCGCCCACCAACTGGTGTTTGAACTTCTCGCCCGCGGGGACGTGACCGGGCTGCGCATCGATCACATCGACGGACTCTGGGATCCGCGCGGTTACCTGCGTCAGTTGCAGGAGTGCCACCGCGAACTCGTCGGCTCCCCCCATCCGCAAAGCCTCTATCTCGTCGTGGAAAAGATCCTCGACGTCACCGGGGAAACCCTGCCCCCCGACTGGCCGGTCCACGGCACCACCGGCTACGAATTTGCCAATCAGGTGGTGCAATGCTTCACCGACTCCTCGGCGGAAAAACGCTTCACCCGCTGCTACGAACGGTTCATCGGCTCCCCGATGGATTTCTCCACCCTCGTTTACGAGAAAAAGAAGCAGACCATGCAAAACGCCCTCGGCAGCGAGGTGGCCGCCCTCGGGCGGATGCTCGACGAGCTTTCCGAAATGCACCGCCACTTCCGCGACTGCACACGCAACATGCTCACCGCGGCGGTTCGCGAAGTGATGGCCTGTTTTCCCGTTTACCGCACCTATGCAACCGCCGACGGAACCCTCTCCGCGGAGGACGAAAAAAATGTCCTGCGGGCGATCTCCGCGGCCCGGCGCCGCAATCGCTCAATGGAAAAGGCCGCCTTTGATTTTCTTCGCGCCGTGCTCCTTTTGCGGCTCCCGGAGACACTTACCGACGACCAGCGCCGGGCGCATTTTCGTTTTGTCGGCAAATTCCAGCAATGCAGCGGTCCGGTGATGGCCAAGGGTCTCGAAGACACGGCCTTCTACATTTACAACCGCCTGATCGCCCTCAACGAAGTGGGCGGACATCCCGGAACATTTGGCCTGGACGTCAAAAAGTTCCACGCCCTCAACCGGGCCCGCCTTGAAACCATGCCGCACAGTCTGCTGGCGACCTCCACCCACGACACCAAGCGCAGCGAGGACGTGCGCATGCGGCTGGCGGCCCTTTCGGAACTGCCCGGCGAGTGGCGCGAAGCCGTCAAACGCTGGAGTCGGCTCAACAAAAGACACCGCACCACGGTCGGCGGCGAACCCGCCCCCTCCCGCAACGAAGAATACCTTCTTTATCAGACGCTCCTCGGCGTGTGGCCCCTGCGGGCGGAGGAACGGGAGGATCTGGTCGGACGCATTCAGGACTACATGACCAAGGCCCTCAAGGAGGCCAAGATCAACAGCAGTTGGACGGACCCCAACGAGGAATGGGAACGCGCCACGAGCGGCTTTGTGGAACGCATCCTTCACCACGACACCGGCGCGGAATTTCTCGCAAGTTTCGTACCCTTTGCCGAACGCCTGGCCTGGCTGGGCGCGCTGAACTCCCTTTCCCAGACCATCCTGAAATGCACGTCCCCCGGCGTTCCCGATTTTTACCAGGGCACGGAAATCTGGGACTTCAGTCTGGTCGATCCGGACAACCGGCGTCCGGTCGACTATGAAAAACGCCGCGCCCTCCTGGAAACCCTCCGCGATGTCCCGTTGGAGCCCCTCCTGGCGGACTGGCCATCGGGCGCCATCAAGCTGGCCGTCATTCGCACCCTGCTGCATTTCCGCCGGGAGCATGCGGAGTTTTTCCGGGAAGCCGGCTACACTCCTCTGGCCACCACGGGAAAATTCCGCAAACACCTCATTGCCTTTTCGCGCCGGCACCGGAACCGGGAACTGACCGTGGTGGTCCCCCGGCTCTGCGCCGGATTCGGGTCCGTTCCGCTGGGCGAGCTGTGGGAGGACACCGCCGTGACACGAACCGGGGGAGGATACGACATCCTCGCCCGCCGCGAGCTCTCCGCGGCGGACGGACAGATTTCCGTGGCCCGACTCTTTGCCACGCTTCCCTTCGCGGTTCTGACCCGCGAAGTCTAAGTTTCGGAAAGAATCCGACCTTCGGGTTGCCTTTCCCTTTTCCGACTTTGTGACGGTATTGTTGCAAAGTTCCCCTTTGCGAGGCTCCGCCCGACGGGCAGGCTGTGCGGCGTTTTGATCCCATGAAACGCCCATCCTGCACCCTTCCCAAAAAGACGGGACTTCCGGTCCTGCTCGCCCTGTCCTCCCTCCTCGGTCCCGTTTACGCCGGCCCGGAAACGCCCCTCGCCCCCGCCGAAGACGCCCCATCCGCCCTTTCGGACTGGTGGAATGGCAAATATCTCACCGGAAACTGGTTCGGCGTTCGCGACACGCTGGCGGACCGCGGATTCAGGTTCGGCGGAAAATACGAGGGGATCTTCTTCGGCGTTCTCGACAGCCAGCGCGGAGCGCGCGGCTTTTATGATCAGGAGATTGCCTTCAATGGGGAAGTCCACTTAGCAAAGCTGCTGGGCAGCGACGCTCTCGAAGGACTCTCCGGGTTTGCCGGTGTTCGCTGGCGTGATCCCCGCTCGAATTCCAATCCCAACTCCTTCGTGCAGTCCTCCAGCCTCTTTCAGCCGTCCAACAACCAATCCGGTACGCAGTGGCGGCTGACGACCTTCGGTCTCGCCTACACGACCCCGGAGCTCTTTGGGGTCGAAGATTTCCTCACCCTGCGCGGCGGTTGGCTCCAGCCCCAGAAGGAATTCATCGACCAGCCCCTTTCGAAACTTTTTATCAACAATGCGGTGGAGAGCGCCAAGGGCATCGGCGGCAACATTCCGTTCTCTTCAAGCTTCTCGACCTGGGGCGGCACATTGGAAGTCAGGCCGGTGAAAAATTATTACGCAAAGGCCGGTCTTTTCATGGCCTATCCCAACGCCACTTCGTCGAGCAATCACGGCCTTGCCTTTGAAGGTTACGCGCCCGACATGTCGCTCAACGGGCTGATGGCGATGGCGGAAACCGGCCTCACGCCCAAGTTCGGTCGGGCGGAACTGCCCGGCAAATACGCCATGGGCGGCTATTATTGGGGCAATCAGAAAAATTCCTTCAACGGCACCTCCAACTGGGGCCAGTATGGCTTCTATTGGCAGGCCGACCAAATGCTCTTCCGCGAATCCGCGCCGGAGGAACCCGCGCCGACGGCCAAAGGACCTTCCGACGGCAAGTCGGCCGCGACGGGAAAAAGTTTCCAATCTCCGGTGGAAACGAAGGCTGCTCGTTCCAAGCAGGGCCTTTACGCCTTCAACCTCATCAGCTTCGCACCCAAGTACAACAACCTTTATCCCTTCTATTTTCAGTCGGGCTTGGTTTATGAGGGCCTCATCCCGACCCGCGACGCGGACAAACTGATGTTTTCCGTCGCGTATGGCTCCTACAGTTTCGAGAACATCCGGGTGCTGCAGGAAAGCGGCCGGGTGAACCAGCCGAATTATTCAATCGTGCTGGAATGGGACTACCGCCTGCAGATCAACAAATGGACCTATTTCCAGCCTTTCGTGCAGTATTTCATCCGGCCCAACGGCACCGGCGCTGTGAAAAACGCGGCGATCTTGGGCTTCGCCTACGCCGTCACGTTTTGAGGTGGGACACTTCCTTGGTAGCCTAGGGAGTCCGCCGCCGTGGAGCATCAGTCCCGGCGGCGGTTTCCTTTCGGATTCGCCACCTGCGCCTCGGCGTGACATCATCGTTCCATGCGAATGAATCATCCCGACGGCAAACGCCTGCTGGCCACCGTGCGCGACGGCGACTACGCGCACGCCGGGGAGGAAGAAGCCATCCACCTTCTTTGGGAGCGCCTGCCGAAAATTCCCCACCAGTCCTGTCTCGACGCCGGCTGCGGCCGGGGAGGCACCGCGGCCTTTGTGCAAAGCCACGGCTGGGCCACCGTCACCGGCATCGACATCGACGCCGAAAGCATTGCCGAAGCTTCCGCGCGCCATCCCGGCATTCCTTTTCATGCGTTCGACATCGCCCAAGCCGGTGTCCGCTTTCCGGAAACCTTTGACATCATTTACGCCTTCAACGCGTTCTACGCCTTCCCCGACCAATCCACCGCGCTCCGATCCCTTGCCGAGGCGGCCAGACCCCAAGCCGAACTCTGCCTGTTCGACTACGTGAATCGCGGTGGATTCTTCGACGACCCCTTTGCCAGGTTTCCGGAATCCGTCCTTTGGCAACCGATCAATCTTGACGTTTTTCCGGCGCAACTTGAAGCAAGCGGCTGGAAAATGACCGGGCGCCTGTTGCTGCACGATGCCTACCGGCGCTGGTATGAAAATCTTTGCGGACGTTTCACCGCTCGGCGGGAAACCTTGCGCGCCGAATTTTCCGCCGATCTCGTCGAATACGCCATCGGCTACTATCGCGCGATGCTCACCGCCATCGAAAACGGCGCTCTGGGCGGGGCCATTGTCTTCGCCGAGCGCGTGGCTTGAACATCCGGGCAAAAGCTTTTATGAGCGCTTCATGCTCAAGAAACCGCTTGTCGCCCGCGGCCGTCGCATCCTGATCGGAGTTGTCCACCTCGCTCCCCTCCCCGGATCGCCACGCTGGGCCGGTGACATGGACAAGGTTGTTCGCGGAGCCGTGAACGATGCCCGCGCTTATGAAGAGGGCGGCGCCGATGCCGTGGTGATCGAGAATTTCGGTGATGTGCCTTTCACCAAAACCGCTGTCGGTCCGGAAACCGTCGCGGCCATGGCGGTGACGGGCGCTTCGGTCCGGGACGCCGTCGGCGTGCCTGTCGGTTTCAACGTCCTGCGCAATGACGCGCTGTCCGCGCTGGCCCTGTGTGCGGTGTGCGGTGGGGATTTTCTCCGGATCAACGTCCTCTCCGGCGCGATGGTGACCGACCAGGGAGTGATTGAAGGAGATGCCCACACGCTTCTGCGCCAGCGCCGGAATCTGGCGCCACATGTCCAAATTTTCGCCGACGTTCTTGTCAAACACGCCTCACCCCTCGGCCAGATTCCCATCGAAATCGCCGCGCGCGACACCGCGGAACGCGGCTTGGCCGATGCGCTCATCGTTTCAGGCACCGGCACCGGCGATTCCGCGGAAATCGAAGACGTCCGGCGCGCCCGCACCGCCTGTCCCGAGGTGCCGATTCTGCTCGGCAGCGGCATCACCGCGGCCAACGCATCCACCTACATGGAGTTCGCCGACGGCGTCATTGTCGGCACCTCCGTCAAACGGGACGGCCGCCTGGCCAATCCCGTGGATCCCCAACGGGTCGAGGAACTGCGCAAGGCCATCGGATAACCCGTCCTTCCGACCGCGGGACCGATTCACTTTTCGGTTGCCGTCAGCAAAGCCTCCAGCCGCGGGGCGGAAACCGGTTCGGCCGTACCGAGTTCCTGCGCAAAAAGGGAGACGCGGAATTCCTCCAGCAGCCAGCGATAGGCTCCGCGGTTTTTCTCCGGAGGCTCGCGCCGGACAAAAGGCTCCAACCTCCGGGCCTTCTCCGCATCACGCGCCGGATTTACCGCGGCCCGTTCCGCGCGAATCTGGAGCGCCCGAAGATAACGAGGAAGATGGGCGAGCCGGTCGGGGGGCGTCACCGCGAGAAAATCCTCCGGTGCGAGGCGCTGCAGATCGGCCTCGAGTCCGGGATACCGATGTTTGGAAGCCAGGATGGCGCACCGCAACTCCCGAACCCGGTCGAAAAGATCCTTCACCTTTTGGACCAGCGCCGGCAGCTCCCGTCGCACGTCGTCAAGATGGCGACGGAAACGTTCCTCGTTGAGGGGCAGGAGCGGCCGCATCGGCAGCGCATTTTCGCGAATGTGTCGCAGGGCGGCCTGACGGTGCGAATCGGCATTCCCCCATCCTTCCGCAGACCCAACCTTGGCCCAGGCGTCCAGGGCCTGTCCCCATCCGCGAACCGTCGCCGGTTTCGCGGGGCGTCCCAACGTGCCGAGTTCCCTCTCCACCCAGGCAAAATCCTTGCGCAGCGCCCGTTCGGCCAGCCAGGCGATGGAGGCGGAGCTGGCTCGTTCGCGATCCTCCGGTTTGCGGAACAGGCGAATGGCCACGGTTTCGCCCTCCTTTTGCAGTCCAGGATATCCCAACACCGGCATCCCTGCGATTTCCTCCACGGGAACCTCCGCGGGGAGATCGCCGAAATTCCACACCGTCAATCCCTCGCGCTCAACGCGACGGACGGCGGCCTCCCAGGCGCCGGAGCGCACCTCGCAGGTCTCGGCCGCCGCGCGCACCGCCTGCAGATCCCGTCCGGCCACGACGGTTCGGTTTTTCCGGTCCACCACCTCCACGCGCGGACGGAGATGGTCCGGCAGCTCCCGGCCGGCCCAATCCGCGGCGGTCACACGCACGCCAAACCGCCGGGTCAGGAAGCCGGCCAACTCCGAGTGAAAGTCCCCCGTCCCCGGCTGAAAATGTTCCACCACCTCGCGCACCTTGGGCTCAAGCGGATGCAGGGCTCTGCGCAGGGCTTTGGGAAGCGCGCGCAGGAGATGGCCGATCTGTTCCTCGCGAAGTCCGGGCACCAGCCAGGCGACCTGCGCATCACTCAGGGCGCCGGCGGCCGGCAGCGGAACCCGCACGGTCACGCCGTCGCGTTCCTCTCCCGGCGTGTAGGCGTAGTGCAGGGGCAGCACGGTGTTGCCGAGGGCCACGGCGTCGGGAAAGGCGGCGCGGTCGAAGGCCAGTTCGCTCTCCTCGACGAGATCCTCCTCGCGGGCGAAGAGAAAATCCGGTTCGCGGGATTTCACGAGACGGTTGAGGTCGTGGAGGGACGACACCCCTTCGATCCGCCGGGCATAGAATTCGAAAAATGCCTCGTCGAGATCGCGGATCCCCGAGGCGCGGCGTCGGGTGAGCGCGGTTTCGATTTTGTGGCGGAGCGCATGATTGGCCGCAAAAAACTTCAGTCCCACCGGAGTCTCCTCATCGAGCAGCGCGCCCCGGATGAAAAGCGCGGTGGCCTCGGCGGGATTGATCCGTCCGTAATCCACCTTGCGGCGCGAAAGCTCCATTCCGTGCAGCAACACGCATTCGGTGACCAGCACGCGTCCCGCCCTGGCGTTCCAGTGGGGCTCGACGTAGCGGCGTTGACAGAGGTGCGCGCCGAGTTCCGCCGCCCATTCCGGCTGGATGCCCGCCACGGTGCGCGCAAACAACTGCGAGGTCTGGACGATTTCGCCGACGGCAATCCACTCCGGCTGGCGGATTTTCTCCCCCGCGCCCTCCCCCCGTCCCTTCGGACGTTCCCTGCGCGCATACAACCCGGATCCGGGAAAGATCGTCACGAGGCGGTTGCCCGACGTCTTGTAGACGTTCCGGTCCTCACGCCGTGCGATCTGTCCCAGCAGACCGCTCAAGACGGACCGGTGCACCCCGTCGGCAATCGCCGGCCCGGGGGCGCGGGTCGGGGCCAGCGCCTCCCGTCCGGCCATCGCCTCGGAGAGCTGACGGTGAATGTCCCGCCATTCGCGCATGCGCGCCACGGAGAGAAAATTTTTCCGGCAAAACCGGCGCAGGGCATTGGTTCCTCCTTCGGGCATGGCACGCCAGATGGCCAGCAGCGTGAGAAAATCCGAGCCTTCCTGAACGAAGGCGCGGTGTGCGGCGGCGGCGGCCTCCTGGGCGTCCTCCGGACGCTCACGCGGATCCGGAACACTCAGCCCGGCGGCAATGACCAGCATTTCGGGAAGCACGTTTTCCCTGCGCGCCTGCAGCAGCATGCGACCGAGCGTCGGATCAACCGGCAGCCGCGCCAGTTCGACACCCAGCGGGGTGAGTTCGTTGTTTTCATCGAGCGCCCCCAGCTCGTGCAGCAACGCGTGGCCGGCGCGAATGGCCCGGAGGCCGGGCGGATTCAGGAAGGGAAAGGTTTCGATGGCGCCGAGACGGAACGCCTTCACCCGCAGGATGACCTCGGCAAGATTGGTGCGCAGGATTTCCGGAACGCCGAAGCGGGGACGCGCGGCAAAATCCTCCTCGTCATACAGGCGGATGCACAAACCGGGTCCCAGTCGGCCGGCCCGCCCGGCGCGTTGATTGGCGCTGCTCTGCGCCACGGGTTCCACCGGGAGCCGCCGTGTGCGGGTCCGGGGATTGTAGCGGCTGATGCGCGCCAGCCCCGTGTCCACCACGGCGGTGATGCGCGGAATGGTGAGCGAGGTTTCCGCGATGTTGGTGGCGGCGATGACCCGCCGTTTGGGTCCGGGCGCAAAAATCCGCTGTTGTTCGGCGGCGGGCATGCGGCCGAAAAGCCCCATCACCTCAATGCCCGGACCCAGCCGGTCCGCCAGCACCTCCTTCGCCTCGCGAATGTCGCGTTCCGTGGGCAGAAACACCAGCACGTCGCCGTCGGTTTCGATGAGGGCCTCCTCGGTGGCGGCCGCGACTTCGGTGAGCAGGTCGGACTCCCCGTCGTCTTCCCGGGGCGGACGATGGCGGATCTCCACCGGATGCGAACGTCCCGAAACCTCAATCACGGGCGCACCGCCAAACGCCTTCGAAAACTCCGCGGTGTCGATGGTGGCCGAGGTGATGACCACCCGAAGGTCCGGACGCCGGGGCAGCACCTGTTTCAGATGGCCCAGGAGAAAATCGATGTTGAGCGAACGCTCATGCGCCTCGTCGAGGATGAGGATGGAATACTGACGCAGGAGCGGGTCGGAAGGGATCTCCGCCAGCAGGATGCCGTCGGTCATGAACTTCACCCGCGTGTCGCGCGCGGTGTCGTCCTGGAACCGGATCTTGCATCCGACCTCGCGGCCCCAGACCACGCCGAGCTCCTCCGCCACGCGCCGCGAGACGCTCAAGGCCGCCACCCTCCGCGGCTGGGTGCAGCCGATTTTGCCGCGTCGGTCCGCCAGCAGTTCCAGGCACATCTTCGGGAGCTGGGTCGTTTTGCCGGATCCCGTTTCGCCGGCCACGATCACCACCTGATGCGCCCGGAGGGCGGACAGGATTTCCTCCCGTCGTGCGCTGACGGGAAGATCGGCGGGATAACGAAAGGTCAACATGGCGGGCGGCGGAATAAAACACGGCCTGCGGCGCGCGCCAATCCGGAATGACACCCATCCCGGGCGGCTGACGCTCCGGCAACGCCTTCCTTCAAGCGGAGGTCCGCCTTCCCCTCAAGGCAGCGCCTTCTGCAAAAGGGCCGCCAGACGCCAGCCGGCCTTGGCGATTTGCTCCGAAATGACCTCACCCGCCCAATCCGCGTAGTCCTTTTCGTCGGGCATGATTTTCTCGCGGACAAACCCCGAGGCATACGTCACCCCGCCCCGTTCCCAGGGTTCGATACGCGAGTAATGCAGCCGGGCATGAGCCTCGCGCGCCACGGGCAGGATTTCGTCCGCCCAGCGTTCCGACCACAGGTACGGGTCCTCATTTTCCGCCGAATTCCATCCGGCCGGTTCGCGACGCACGAGATGGGCGGCAATCTCCGCCGGCGGAAAATAGGGGGCGTGATCGGGATTCTCCTTCCGGATTTCCGCTCCCAGGCGCGCGATGGCTGCGGAAGCCGCATATCGATCCCAGAAGGCATGCAGGGTCAATCTTCGATTGGGAGCGGGATCGAGCGGTTTTTTGAGGAAAAGAAAAAGCGTGTTGCCGCCCTGATCCTCAAGCGCATCAGGAACCACCTCGGGGTCCACCGGACGGCCCTCGAGGTCGAAATACTCCGCGCCCACATGCAGCGGCTGGTGAAGATCCCCCACATAATGCGCCAGGAGAACGACCGCCACCGGCTTGGTGATCCTGCGGGGATTGTCCTCCGGAATGCGTCCCTCCAACACCCCGAGGCAGTAGGGAATCATCTGAACCACGTCCCAGCGGGACCGACCATGTTTTCCCTGGCGATACGAGGTGTGCGGCAGGGGAATGTCCGTGTAGTGAAACCAATGATGAGCCGGAACGGGATCCGAATCATCCTTCGAACGCAGGGTCTTGGCCGGCGGATTGGCCTCCCAGAATTCCTTGAGCTGCCTTTCGAGGGCCGGATTTTCCGGCAGGACAAATATGCCCGGCACCTTCGTCCCGTGTTTGTCCAGGGACTTGAGCTCATCGGGCAATGTCGCCGCCCGCGAGAGGGACATTCCGCCGAGCAACTCCGAAACCCGGGCTGCGGTGGGCGTTCCGGTCAGCCGCGCCTCGGCAATGGCGCCCACCAAGGCATGTCCTTCAAAGCCGAAGGCGAAGGACAGGGAACGGCTGCCAAGCAGAACAACAAACAACAAAACGACGAGCTTTTTCATGAACCTCTGGGTGCCGCTCGTCTCCCTTCGATTGCCCTCCGATCAACTACCGGCATGTCTGACATAGCAAAAACTCACCTAATTGCAAATCCGACAACATTTTACTTCCGCCGCACCCGCCCCGGCCCTAACGTTCGGGGCATGTCCGTTTCGATCACCCACGACCGGGTGGCGCGCGCCGGATGGCATCCGGTGGTGCGTACCGAAACCCTCGAAACCGGCACCCTGCACGCCGTCCGGCTGCTGGAGGAAGATGTCCTCGTCTGGCGGGGGGCAAACGGACTGCACGCCTGGCAGGACCTCTGCATCCACCGGGGAGTGAAACTGTCCCTCGGCCGCGTGGAAAACGGTTGTCAGCTCCGCTGCCCATATCATGGCCGGACCTATGACGAGGACGGACGCTGCCTCCACATGCCGGCGCATCCCTCCCTGAAACCGCCGGCGCGGGCCCGGGCCGGGACGGCCGGACCGCGGGCATGAGGCGTGCAGGGTCCGTGTCATTGCGATTGTTGCGGACCCCTGACGCGTGTTAAGCTGAACAAAGATGTTGCAACCGTGGATGATACCGGCGGATCTCGCGCCGGGCGACACCCGAAGCCTCGAACGGGACTGGAGCGGGCTGGTGCTTCATCGGGTGGAATCCGCGGACGACCCTCTTTTTGACCGGGCCTTCGGCGCGCTCTGGGCCGAATTTGGCGCCAGCGGAGAAGTGGAACAGGCCTCCGTCCTCGCACGGCGCATGTTGTGGACCGGCGGGACGATGACCAATGGGTGCGCGCTCCGGTACCGGCTGATGATTCTGGAATGCGACGGAAAAATTGCCGCGGTGCGCGATCACACCGCCATCGTGCGCGACGACCGGGAGGGTGCGGTGGTTCATCTTTCGCACAATCTGGTCATGCCCGAATGGCGCCGCACCGGTCTGGCCGGCTGGCTGCGCGCCCTGCCGATTCTCACCGCGCGCCGTTGTCTCGCCGCCCAGGGACGTCCGACGGACGGACCCATCACGCTGGTGGGGGAAATGGAACATCCCCGCCCGGACGATCCGGCGTCGCTCGTGCGCCTGAAGGCGTACGAAAAGGCGGGCTACCGCAAAATCGATCCGCGTCAGGTCAACTTCCTCCAGCCGGACTTTCACACCCCGGAGGAAATCGACGACTACGGCGGACCGCGTCCCATTCCGCTCTCGCTGGTCGTGCGGCGGGTGGGCCGTGAGGCGGAAACCGAAATCACCGGCCGCGAGGTCCGGGACATCGCCGAATCCCTTTATCGCATGTATCGCGCCGGTTTCCGCGAAAAGGACATGATCCCTCTTTTTGCCTCGCTGGAATCCTATCCCGATCCGGAGGCCCGCATCGCCCTCCTTCCTCCCACCGCCGACGTCCGTCCCGCATGAACCTCACGCTTTTCCACGATCCCGGTTTCGCCGCCCCCATCGGCAAACACATCATGCCGATCCGCAAGTTCAGCCTCGTGGCAGACGAACTGCGCACCCACCCCGGCGTGGAAATCCGCGCGCCCGAGCCCGTGACGATCGAGGACCTGCTGCGTGTGCACACGCCGGAGTATGTGGAAGCCGTGCGCACCGGCGAACCGCGGGCGCTGGCCGAATCGCAAAAATTCCCCTGGTCCCCGGCCCTCTTTCCGAGCGTTCTGCTCACCTCCGGCGGCGTGGTGGCGGCCGGCCGGGAGGCCTTGAAATGCGGGGTGTCCGGCACGCTGGCCAGCGGGTTTCACCATGCCTGCGCGGACCACGGCGAGGGATTCTGCACGTTCAACGGGCTGGTGGTTGCCCTGGAAAAACTCCGCGCGGAGGGAGTGATTCGCACCGCCGCCGTGCTGGACCTTGATCTTCACTACGGAAACGGCACGGCGTCCCTGGCGGCCACGCGTCCCTGGCTGCGGGCGCTCTCGCTCTACGGGAACGACTACGCAGCCAACGTCCCGCACCGCGACGTCACCACCCGCCATCACAAGGACGGCCCCAATCATCTTTCCGTCCCGCTCATCCCCGGTCCCAAGGACGGGGAAAACCTCCTCGCCCTGCTGGACACCCACCTGCCCTGGCTGCTGGCCGGGGGGCGCCCCGACCTCCTGCTTTTCCAGGCGGGGGCCGATCCCTTTCACGAGGATCCCTATTCCCCGCTGAACCTCAACCACGACGATCTTTTCGCGCGGGACCGCCGGGTCTTTTCCTTCGCCCGGGAGCACAACCTGCCCGTTGCCTGGGTGCTTGCCGGCGGTTACACCGAGGACATCCGGCAGGTCGTGAAGGTGCACGTCAACACCGCCCTCGCCTGCCTGGAGGTTTACAATTTTTCGTAAACGCCCTTCTCCCGCCGTTCGAGCACGGTGAAGCCGGCTTTTTTGGCGTCGGACACGGAGAGCGGCTTGGTGATTTTTGGAGTGTTCACGCCGGATACGACCTTGCGCACGGCCTTCCGGCACAGCGGACAATGCGTCAGCGGGGGACGATTGATGGGGCGGCGCAGTTCAAACCGTCCGCCGCAGGCCCGGCAATCCCCATCCACCAGTTCGTATTCGTAAATCGGCATGCTTGAAGATACACGATCCCAAAACAAAAAGCACCAGCCGGATGGCTGGTGCTTTGAAAATCAGACTGCCGGGCCGGTTTACCAGCTCGACTTCGTCACCCCCGGGATCATGCCGGCGGTGGCCAGCTCACGGAAGGTGATGCGGGAAATCTGAAAACGGCGCATGTAAGCGCGGCGACGGCCGCTGACACGGCAGCGATTGACCACGCGGGTCGGGCTGGCGTCACGGGGCAGCTGGCTGAGAGAGGCGTAATCCTTCTTTGCCTTCAGCTCGGCACGGAGCTCAGCATATTTCTCAACCGTTTTGCGTTTGCGCTTGTCGCGCTCAAGCCATGATTTCTTTGCCATAAAAGAGAACGGACAATTTAGCGGTGTTTTTTCTTTTGGCAAGCACTTTGCACAATATTTTGTGCATCCCCCGCAGGGAACCTGAAATGGGGGCCTCCTCCCCCGGGGCTATTGAATCAGTCGCTCCAGCGACGCATCGGGCGGGGCGCCCAGTTCGATGGCCTTCCGGTAGTGCTTCCGGGCGGGCTCGATGTTGGGCGGCTGGCTCGTTGCGTAGAGGACGGCGAGATTGAAATGGGCGGCCTGATAGTTGGGATCGATGGCGATGGCCCGCTTGAATTCCTTCTCGGCCTCCTCGCGCTGCTCCTTCTGACCGAGACAAACCCCGAGGTAATTGTGGGCGATGGAATCCCTGTCATCGGCGGTCACCGAGCGTCGCAGCGCCTCGATGGCGGCCTCGATCTTGCCCTGACGGCTGTAAACGATGCCGAGATTGCGATGCGCGTAGGAATCCGCGCCGTTGATCTGGATGGCCTTCTTCAGGGCGACTTCGGCGGCGGAAAGTTTGCCGGACTCGATCTGCACGGCGCCGAGGTTGGACAGGATGTAGTAGTTGTCGGGCGCGGCCTCGGCGAGATTCTGGAAGATCTTCTCGGCGCCGGCAAAATCCTCCGCCTCAAAGAGCTTTTTGGCCTCCTCGAATTTTCCACGCAGTTCCTCGGGAAGCACCGAACGGCGGGCCGGTTTTTCGGACTTCTTCTGTCCGTCCCCCGGCTTGGCCACCACCATGGTGACATCCAGCGACTCCGCCCCGGCGGGCTGCGTGAGCAGGGACACCGGGTCGTTGAAAAGGGCGCGTTCCTCGTCGGTCAGTTTGAGCGCGGGTTCGCTGAGCACCGCCAGGTGCGGCTTGGCCGCGGCCAGTTGGGCGGGCGCCGCCGCCACCACCGCCTCCACGGCCTTGACGGCCTCTTCGCGACGGCTCTGTTCCTTGATCTGGCGCAGGATGATGTTGCGGAGCAGTTCGTTCTCCGCGATGAGGTTTTTCTCCTCCCTGGAAGGCGTCGGGTTGAGCTTCAACTGGGCGAGTTCGCCGGTCGCCTGATCAAGCTGCTTCTGCAGCTGGCGCAGTTTTTCGTCCCTCTGGCTGACCTGGCCCTGGGCCTCCAGGAGGCGGTCGTTGGCCGTATTGAGGTCGCTCTGCAGGGAGGCAATCTGGCGGTCCTTGGCGGGATCCGCCTGGTTCTTTTCGAGTTCGGCCAGTTTCTTGCGGGCCTCCTCGAGTTCGGTCTGCAAGGTGGCGATCTGCCGTTCCTTCGCCGGATCGGAGGCGGATTTTTGCTTCTCGAGTTCCGCCACCTTCTTCTGGAGGGCGTCCCGCTGGGCGATGAGCTTTTCCAGCACCCCGGGCCGGGGCATGTGCATGTAGGCCTCCGCCAGCTTGTTGGTCAGCACCTTGACTTCACGCAGAAGTTTCTCCGCGTCGGACCCCTTGGTCGCCGCCAGGGTTTCGGCCTCCTTCAACTTGCCCTTGAGCTCCTTGTTTTCCCCTGCCAGCCGCTCGATCTCCGCGCTGTTGTCCTTGATTTTCTTGGCCTTCTGGACGGCGGCATCGCGTTCCTTGACGAGTTTGTCCCGGTCCTTGAGCAGGCCGTCGCGGATGCCGTCGCTGGCGGAGATGTATTTGGACGCCTCCTCCAGCTTGGCGAGAAGACGTTCGTTTTCCTCCTTCAGCACCTCGTTGTCGGCCTCGGTCTGGGCAAGTTTGCTGATGACCTCCGCGGCGCGTTTGTCAAATTCCGCCCGCAGCGTGGCTCCGACCGAACTGTCCTTGCGCGCATCCTCCAGCGCGGCCGCGGCCTGGGCGTATTCCGCCTTCACCTCGACCAGGGACACCTTGGTCTTGTCGAGTTCGGTCAGCGCCATCTGCAACTCCGCGGTCTTCTTTTCCAGGTTGCGCTCCAGGCGACGGTTTTCCCGCCGGGCTTCCTCCAGCTGTTCACGCAGGCGGCGCAACTCCCGTTCGGTCGCCGAGACCGACCGGCTGCGCGGCTCGTCCAAGTCCCGCGACGTGCGCGAGGGCGTGGAACGCGGCACCACCACCTGGGGCCCGGAGAAGGAGGTCGAACGCGACTCCCGATCCGGCTCCGGCATGGGGCCCTCGATGGAATCCACGGGCGGCGGAAGATTGGCCACCTCCGGCTGAAGGCGCGCAATGCCCTCCTGCACCTTTTTCAGACGGTATTCCACAATGAGCGGCTGCCAGTCGGGGCTCGCCTTGCGGATTTCCTCAAGAACCTGCCGGGCGTCCTCGTATTTTCCGAGGGCCTCCCGGGGTTTTCCCTCACGCTCGAGTTTTTCCGCAGTCTGAAAATGTTCGTAAGCCTTGAGAAAGAGGTCGGCCGAGTCCTCGGCAAACACCCCCGCAAGCATCACAAAAAACGCGACGAGAACCGCAGAAGGCAAAAATCCAAATCGATGCATGAGATCAAGGGGAAGTTTAATATGATTGATTTCTAAGCTCTTTGCAAGCCGGAAGGCACCAATCAACTTCTTAGCAAGCTACAAGATATCAACACTTTATAAATTATTGACAAACTATTCACCGAGGTTGACATCCCGGCGTCACTGGTGATAGCTTCCGCCAGTTTTCAGGGCTTGCCGCCTGTTTGGGGCGCCGAAAACGGCCTCTTCAGAGAAATGGATTCTGTCCTGGATCAACCGGTTCTCGTTCTGAACCGCCTGTGGCAGGCGGTAAACACGTGTTCCGCCCGGCGGGCTTTCACCCTTCTCTATCAGGGACATGCCCAAGTCGTTTCGACCGACGAAAACAACAACTTTTTCACATACGACTTCAAGAGCTGGGAGGACTTTTCCCGGGCCAATCCCGAACCGGATATGGCGCGGACGATCAGCCTGCGCATCCGGGTTCCGCGCATCATTGTTCTCCTGCTTTTCGAGCGGCTGCCGAAGAAGGAGGTCAAGTTCACGCGGCACAATGTCTTCGAGCGGGACAAAAACACCTGCCAGTATTGCAACCAGGTATTTGACCGCAGCGAGCTGAATCTGGACCACGTGCTGCCGCGGGACCGCGGCGGTCAGACCACGTGGGAAAACATTGTCTGCTCGTGCATTCCCTGCAACACGCGGAAGGGCAACCGTCTGCCGCACGAGGCGGGCATGAAACTCATTCGCAAGCCCAAGCGTCCCAAGTGGCGGCCCTTCGTGAACATCAGTTTTTCCCAGAGTCATCACGACAGCTGGAAACACTTCCTCGACCTCGCGTATTGGAACGTCGAGTTGGGGGACTGAGCGCACCGCTGCGCAAGTGGCCGCGTGGGGACCGGTCACCTCCGGTTCTCGAAAATAAAACCCTTCTGTTTGCGGATCACCCGATATCCCCCGCCCGGGGATTCGGCCGGGGCGGGTGATGTGGCGGGAAGGGTTTCGCGATCCGGACGGACCGGGGAGGCCGAACGGGAAATCGCGTCGGCAAACGCCGGTCCGTGGACGGCGCAGGGATCCCTGGGGGCAAATTCCGCCGGCAGGAAGGCCTCGCGGACCGTCCCGGCCTCGGTGCAGGCGGGAATCGCCCGGCGGCCCGAAAGCCGGCAAATCCGTACCGGTTCCTGCACCCGTCGGGGAAACGGCTCCGCCACGTATTTGAATTTCGCCGCCTCCTCCATGAAGTCCACCCAGATGGGCAGCGCGAGGGCGCTTCCATAGCCGCGGCGGGTGATGGTTTGGGGGCGATCCATGCCCACCCAGACCCCGCACGTGATCCGGCTCGTATATCCCACAAACCAGGCGTCCCGGTATTCATCGGTCGTCCCCGTCTTGCCGGCGGCCTCCACCCGAAGTCCGAGCCGGCCGGCGGAGGCCGCGGTTCCCTGGCGAACCACGTCGCGCAGGAGTTCGTGGACGAGATCATTGACGTCCGGGCTCAGGCATCGCAATTCGGCGCGCGAGGCCTTGTATATCGTACGACCATGCCGGTCCTCGATGCGTTCGATGATGTAGGGCTGCCGGCGCACGCCCTCGTTGGGAAACATGGTGTAGGCGCCCACGAGACTCTTGAGTGTGGTTTCAAAGGCCCCGAGGTAGATGGCGGGCATTTCGGGCACGTTCTGGAGTCCGGACCGGACCGCCAGGTCATGCACGGCCCGCAGGCCGGCCGATTCGCCCACGCGGACGGTCATCGTATTGCGTGAACGCACGAGCCCGACGGACACGGGTTGGAGTCCCCCGTATTTTCCGTCGGCGTTTTTCGGCGTCCATCCCGCGCCTCCCGCGACCTCCCCTTCTCCGAGGGGGCCGTCATCCACCAACATGTCGGGCGGCAATCCGCGCTGAAAAGCCGCGGCATAAACGAAGGGCTTGAAGGTGGAGCCGATCTGCCGCATCGCCTGCAGGGCGCGGTTGTAGGGATTTTCCGTGAAGTCGCGTCCGCCGACGACGGCGAGAATGCCGCCGGTCCGGTTGTCGACGGCCAGGAGCGCGCCCTGCACGCAGGCGCTTTCGGAAGCGGGAAGGTCCGCGGCCGCCTCCCGGGCGGGATGCGGCCAGTCCTTTTGGGATTCCAGTTCGGCCAGGCGGCGTTCCACCGCATCCTGCGCGATCAACTGCAGGCGGCGGTCGATGGTGGTGTAAATTTTCAGGCCTCCGCGTTCCAGCACCTCGGGCGGCAGGAGAACGCTGAGATCGCGCATGACGGCGTCCATGGCGTAGTCCTTCTGGTTCACCGGGGGCAGGCGTTTGGCCAGCGGCATTTTTTCCGCGCGGGCGGCCCGGGCTTCGTCGGCCGTGATCATGCCGAGTTCCTCCATGCGGGTGAGCACCTGATCGCGCTCGCGCAGGGCGGTGGCGGTGCGTTCGAGCGGACTGAGCCGGTTGGGGCTGCGGATCAGGCCCGCCAGGATGGCCGCCTCGGAGAGCGAGAGTTCGGCGGCCGATTTTCCGAAGCAGGCCCGGGACGCGGTTTCCACCCCGTAAAGCCCGCGTCCGTAATAGATGCGGTTGCAATAGGCCTCCAGAATCTCGCGTTTGGAAAAATGCTTCTCGATGCGCAGGGCCAGCAGGGCTTCGACGACCTTTCGCCGCCATTTGTTCCGGTCGAGAGCAAAGGTGTTCCGGGCCAGTTGCTGCGTGATCGTGCTGGCCCCCTCCTCCACCCCGCCGGCGCGGAGGTTTTTCACCGCCGCCCGCAGGATGCCGTGGAAGTCCACGCCGCGATGACGGTAAAACCGGGTGTCCTCGCGCGCGATGAGCGCGTTGAGAAAATGGGGCGAGATCCGCTCCACGGGCACGACATAGCGCACTTCGCCTTCCAGCCGGCTGTAGCGCCGGCCGTCGGCATCAAACACCTCGGAAATCGCCGGGATGGCATTCAGCTCCGCAAGGTCGAAGGAATCGGCGATCCTTTGAAACTCGAGATACCGCGGGCGGAGCAGGAACCAGCCCGCCGCCGCGGCCAGAAGCGCGCACACAAAAAGCCCACCCAGCACCCGCAGAAGGCGCCTTCCCTTACGCCGCTTCGGCTGGAGCTGCGTGTCGGCCACGGGACAACCGATAACCCCGGAGGGGCGCTTTGTCAGCTCCAAGAACGGGCGGATTTTCCCGGAAAAATGTCCCGGTGCGTCCCCCCACCGTCTTCAGGGACACGGGGATTCCGAGATCCCGTCGTGACAGAAACCCGATTTTCTGCCACTGCGTTGACCATGTCTGCGGAAGCCGAACGCATCCTCGCCCGGAATCAGAAGCGCGAACACTGGGAACTCTGGGGACCCTACCTGAGCGACCGCCAATGGGGAACGGTGCGGGAGGATTATTCCGCCGACGGCGACGCCTGGGCCTATTTTCCGCACGAACATGCCCGCTCACGGGCCTATCGGTGGGGCGAGGACGGCCTGCTCGGAATCTGCGACTCCGACTGCCGCATCTGCTTTGCGCCGGCCTTCTGGAATGGACGGGATCCGATCCTGAAGGAACGTCCGTTCGGTCTTTCCAACCCCGAGGGCAACCACGGCGAGGACGTGAAGGATTATTTTTACCACCTCGACAACACGCCGACGCACAGCCTGATGCGGGGGCTCTACAAATACCCCCAGGCGGAATTTCCCTATCGGCAGATCATCGACGAAAACCGCCGCCGGTCGCGCCTCGAGCCGGAATATGAACTCGTCGACACCGGCATCTTCAACGAAGGGCGGTATTTCGACATCTTCGTGGAATACGCCAAGGCGGGCCCCGAGGACATCTGCATCCGCATTCAGGCGGTCAATCGCGGACCGGAGGCCGCACCGCTGACCATCCTGCCGACCCTCTGGTTTCGCAACACGTGGTCGTGGGGCGAGCCCGGCGCGACCAAGCCCGAAATGCATCTGGGGCCGGACGGAGCCGTCATCGCCGCCCCGTGGGAGCTTCCCGTCTATCACCTCTATTGCGAAGGCCCGGAGGAGGTCATTTTCACGGAAAACGAAACCAACAATCAGCGTCTTTTCGGGGCTCCCAATGCGTCCCCCTATGTGAAGGACGCCTTCCACGATTACATCATTCACGGAAAGACGGACGCCGTAAATCCCTCCCACTGCGGCACCAAGGCCGCGGCGGTGTACCGGCGCACCATCGCGCCGGGGGAAACCTCGGTGGTCCGCCTGCGGCTCTGCCGCGCCCCCCTGGCCCAGGCCTTCGGGGACGAGTTCGACAAAATTTTCCATCAACGCCAGGAGGAGGCCGACGGGTTTTACCGGGCGTTGAATCCGGACCTCAGCACCGACCTGGCGCTGGTCCAACGCCGGGCGCTGGCGGGTCTCCTCTGGTGCAAAAAGTTTTATTACTACCCGGTGCTGCAGTGGCTGCAGGGGGATCCCACCATGCCGCCGCCTCCGAAGGAACGCTGGCATGGACGCAATGCCTTCTGGAAGGAAATGCACGCCCATGACATCATCTCGATGCCGGATTCGTGGGAGTACCCCTACTTCTGCGCGTGGGACCTCATGTTCCATTCGGTGGCGTTCACCCTCATCGACCCGCATACCGCCAAGCAGCAGAATATGATCCTGCGCGGCGAGCGCTACACCTCGCCCAGCGCGCAGACACCCGCCTACGAATGGGCGCTCTCGGATTCCAATCCGCCCATCCACGGCTGGGCCTCGTGGCGCATTTATTCGATCGAGCGCGGAACCACCGGACAGGGCGACCGCGAATACCTCAAGCGCACCTTCAACAAGCTCCTCATGAGCTACGCCTGGTGGGCAAACCGCGTGGACCAGACCGGGGACAACGTGTTTGAGGGGGGGTTCCTCGGCCTCGACAACATCGGGATCTTCGACCGCCGTTATCCCCTCCCCGACGGCAGCCGCATCGAGCAGAGCGACGGCACGGCCTGGATGGCGGTGTTTTCGCTCAGCATGCTCAACATCGCCGTGGAACTGGCCAAGGAGGATCCCGCCTACGAGGACATCGCGGACAAATTCCTCAACGACTTCGTCTACCTGGCCGCCGCCATCAACGGCCGCGGCGAGGGCGGATATTCCCTCTGGGACGAGGAGGACGGATTCTATTACGACGTGCTGAAGCGTCCGGACGGCACCACGGAATTTCTCAAAACCCGTTCCATCGCGGGCCTCACGCCGCTCTTCGCCGTGGAAAGTTTCGACACCGACACCGCCGGGCGTTTTCCCCAGCTGCGCAAGCGCCTCGAGTGGTTCGCGAAACACCGCCCGCACCTGCTCGACCACCTGCATCACATCTACCAGGACAACGCCGGCAAACGCCTCATTTCCCTCGTGCCCCCCGACCGGCTGCGGCGGATCTGCGAGCGGCTTTTCGACGAGAAGGAATTTCTTTCCCCCTACGGATTCCGGTCCCTCTCGAAACATTACGAGAAACACCCCTATACGTTCACCGAGGGCAATGAAACCGAGACATTGTCCTACAGCCCGGCCGACAGTCCGGTGGCCATGTTCGGCGGCAATTCGAACTGGCGCGGGCCGGTCTGGATGCCGATGAACTACCTCCTCATCGAGGCGCTGCAAAAGTTCGGTTTTTATTTCGGCGACACCTTCAAGGTGGAGTTCCCGACCGGCAGCGGACGGGAACTGAACCTCTGGGAGATCAGCCTCGAAATGGAAAAACGTCTCACTTCGATCTTCCTGCGAGGCACCGACGGCCGGCGGCCCTTCAACGGCAACGTCGAACTCTTCCAGAAGGATCCCCACTGGCGCGACCACATCCTGTTCAACGAATATTTCAACGGCGACAACGGCGCCGGGGTGGGTGCCAGTCACCAGACCGGCTGGACCGCGCTGGTGGCAAAGATGATCCACCAACTGCACACCTTCCGATACGACCTCTGATCCCGCGGCGGCGAACGATTCGTACCGCATCCGCACAACCAACCCGCAAAGCACCATGAAACTCGAAGGAAAAGTCGCCCTCGTCACCGGCAGCGCCCAGGGCATTGGACAGGCCATTGCCGTCCGTCTCGCCCAGGAGGGCGCCGACATCATCATCGACGACCGTCTGGGAAACACCGGCGCCCTCGAAACCCGCCGGCAGGTCGAGGCGCTGGGACGCCGCGCGTGCGTGATCGGCGGCGACCTGGCGAACCTTGCCGACAACCGCCGCCTCATCAGCGAAGGCATCATGAACATGGGACGGATCGACATCCTGGTGAACAACGCCGGCGTGGAAAAACACGCCGACTTCTGGGACGTCACCGAGGCCGACTTCGACTTCGTGCTCCACATCAACCTGAAGGGCACGTTTTTCCTCACCCAGGACTTCGTGAATCACCTGCGCGAAACCAAGCGTCCGGGAAAAATCATCAACATCAGTTCCGTCCACGAGGAACTCCCCTTTCCGCACTTTTCCACCTACTGCGCCAGCAAGGGGGCGCTGAAGATGCTCTGCCGCAACCTCGCCATCGAACTCGCGCCGCTGGGCATCACCATCAACAACATCGCCCCCGGCGCGATTGAGACCCCCATCAATACCAAGCTCCTCAACAGCCCGGACCTCATGAAGGCCCTGCTCGGCAACATCCCGCTCAATCGTCTGGGCAAGGGAACCGACGTGGCCGGCGTGGCGGCCTTTCTCGCCTCCGACGATGCCGACTACATCACCGGCACCACCGTCTTTGTGGATGGCGGACTGTTGTGGAACTATTCCGAGCAATAGCCGGCCGCGGCGGTTTCCCCTCCGGATACGCCGGCGTCGGGCGCCCTACTGACCGATCACACTCACCGCAATCTGCCGGCGGTGGGGCGCGGCCCGGTGTTCAAACACAAAGATCCCCTGCCAGGTGCCGAGCTGCATGCGTCCGTCGGCAATCGGAATGGACAGCGTGGTGGCCGTGAGGGTGGCGCGGATGTGCGATGTCATGTCGTCCGGCCCCTCCAGCGTGTGCGTGAAATAATCGCCGTCCTCCGGCACAAGGCGCTCGAAGTATTCGTCCAGGTCGGCGCGCGCGGAGGGATCCGCGTTTTCGAAAATGATCAGGCTGGCGCTGGTGTGCCGGATGAACACGGTCACCACCCCCGTCCCCACGCCCGCCTGGCGCACCAGGCGCGCGACTTCGCCGGTGATTTCATACGTGCCCTTGCCGGAGGTCAGGACGTCGAAGTTTCCGCCGAAAACCCTCATGGGATCAGCCGGCCGTCGAACCCGCCGAGACCTGGACAAAGGCCGCCTGCAGGTCGGCCAGCACGCTCTGGAGAATTTCCGATTCCTGGGCGGTAAGATTGCCGGCCGTCTTGACCCTCAGCATTTCGAGGTTGTCGATGAACAGCCGGGCGGCGTCGAGATTCACCTCGGTTTTTCCCGTCTGCGGATTGGGCAGGCGGCCGAGAAACAGGGAGGCCTGCCGGGCCTGCAACATGACAAACTGAATGAACCGCTGGGCCATCTCGCCCGAAAGCGTCATGCGTTGAACTTCCGCCATGGCTCAGGGTTGCGGCTTCGCGTCCTTCGCCGGCGCGGTCTGTTCGGGCGGCCGCACCGTCACCTGCACCCGGCCGGGGGTGTTGAAGTATTTGTTGGCGACCCGCTTCGCCTCCTCCAGCGTCACCGCCTCGATGCGCTCCTTGCGTTTCAGGTGGTAATCGTATCCGAGCCCCACCAGTTCATCGAGCGCGACGGAGGCGGCAAAGGCCGAGTTGCTTTGGTTGCGGATGGCCTCGGACCCGAGCAGCTTTTTCTTCGCACGGGCCAGTTCCTCTTCGGTGAGTCCGTCGCGGGCCAGCTTGGCAATCTCGTCCTGGAATTCCTTCGTGACGAGATCGACCTTCTTCGGATCCGTGCCGAGGTAAAACACGAAGCTGCCCGGGGCCAGGCCGGCGAAACTTCCGGCGCCGACATAATAGGCCAGGCCGAGCTGCTCGCGGATACGCTCAAAAAACCGCGACCCCAGATCGTTGGAGGCCTCGTCGAGCAGTTCGAGCGCGGGGCGGTCCGGACTGAGCACATCCGCGGCCTGGTAACCGAACATCACGACCGCCTGCTGTTTGTCGCGCTCCTCCACGGCGACCACCGTGTCGGTGAGCGGCACCGGCCGGGCGGGCTCGGTGAGGGCCAGTTCGCCCGAAGGCAGTTTGGCAAACTCCTTCTCGACCAGCCTGACCACCTCCTCGGCCTTCACGTCGCCGAAGACGGCGATAACCCCGTTTTTGGCGACCGCGTATTTTTCATGCATGGCGCGCAGGTCGGCGGGGGTCAGTTTTGCCACGGACTCGATCCGTCCCGCCGTGCGCAGCGCATAGGGGTGGGAGCCGAAAAGCTTCTCCCGGGCCACATTGCGGGCGACGGCGGTGACCTGTTCGTTCTCCGCCTTGATGCCCGCGATCTGCGCCTGCTTCTCGAGCTCGACCTCGGCTTCGGGAAACACGGGGTTCTGCAGGACGTCGGCCAGCACATTCAGGCCCAGGGCAAAGTCGGGTTTCATCACCTCGACCGTTACGCTGAAGCTGTTGTTGCCGCTGTCGGAGGCGATGCGGCCGCCGGCACCCTCCAGCTTCTCCGCGATTTGCGCGGCAGTGAGATTTTTCGTGCCCTTGAGCATGGTGCGCGAGAGCAGTTTGGTCAGGCCGTTGGTCTCCGGCGTCTCGGCCAGCAACCCGCCCCGGAAGGCCGCGTAGATCGAAACGAGCGGAAGCCGGGAATCCTCCCGCACCAGCAGCCGCAGGCCGTTGGAGAGGACGAATTTTTTGACCTCGGAACGTTCGGCCACGGATTGTTCGGACACCCTGCCGGTGAGCGATCCGAGGGGATTGAGGGAGGTGACGTTCAGCCGATCCTCGCGCAGATATTTGTTGGCCACCCGCTTGAGGTCGTCGGTGGTGACGCGGGCGATGGCGTCCAGGTAATCCTTGGTGAAATTGGGATTGCGGGTGAGCAGCCAGTTTGAGCCGAGGTCGGAGGCCTTGCCGCGGGCGGTGGACAGTCCCGAAATCTGCTGGGAAAGCAGCGAGCGGCGGGCCTTGTCGAGATCGGCCTGACTCACACCGTCCTTCTTCACCTTTTCCAAAATGGCCAGGGCCTCCTTTTCCACCGCCTCGCGCTTGTCCGGGTCGCAGACCGCCTGGATGCCCCAGACGCCGTCGGTCTGCAGGGAAAACATGCCCGCGCTGATCGAGTGGGCCAGGCGCAGCTGCTCGCGGATTTTCTGGTTGAGCTGGGAACTGCGTCCCGAGCCGAGCACGTCGCCGAGAAGCTCGAGGGCCGGCGTGTCGGGATCGGTCAGGCCGGGAATGCGCCACGTCAGCGACAGGCGGGTGAGTTCGGTGGGAAATTCCTCGTGGGCGTCACGCCGGCCGATCTGCTCGGGCTCGACCGCCACCGGAACGGGTTCGATGGCGCGGCGCGGATGCTTCTCGAAAAACGTTTCCAGCTGCTGCCGGATCTTCTGCGCATCCACATCGCCCACGATGACAAAGGTCAGATTGTTGGGGGCATACCGCGCCTTGTAATACTCCATCACATCGTCGCGGGTCAGCTTGTTGTAGATGTCGAGGTATCCGATCACGGGATGCCGGAACGGGCTTTCCCCAAACACCGTGCGCAGCATGAGCTGCATGCTCTGCCGGTTGGGATCGTCGAATCCCATGGCGAACTCCCGGCGGATGACCTCCTGTTCCTTGACGTATTCGTCCTCCGGCAGCGTGGAATTCATCATGGCATCGGCCAGGATGTCCACCGCCTCCTCGACGCCGTCGGAAGGCACGTCGATCCAGTACACCGTGCGGTCGAAGCTCGTGTAGGCGTTGATGTATCCGCCCTGATCCTGGACCTGGCGGGAGATGTCACCCACCTTGCGGGTCTCGGTGCCCTTGAAGAGCATGTGCTCGAGGATGTGGGAAAGCCCGGCCCCCATCCATTTTCCCTCGTTGATGCTGCCGGTGGCGCACCAGGCCTGCACGCTGGCGACGGGGGCGCTGTGGTCCTCCTCCACGAGGATGGTGAGGCCGTTTTTCAGGGTGAACACCTGCGCCCTGCTTTCGGGCAGGGAGGGCGCGGGCGACGTCCGGGCACGGGCATCCTTGGCGGGAGCGAGGGAGGTCATCATAAAAAACAGGGCGGAGAGCGCGAAAAACGACTTCATGTTCACCGTCCGACAACGCCGGGATCGTTCTTGCTCAAATTCTCCGGCGCCGGCAGGAACGGCTGGACAAACGCCTCCTCGAAGTCGTAGCCCTCGCGAAAACTTTCGATGGTGTCCTCGTCGGTCTTCACGAAGACGCCCGATTCCACGAGGTTGAACACCATGTGTCCGATGTCCTCGCAGTTGTGGATGCCCCAGTAGTTGAGGACGGTCAGGGCCATCGGGCCGAACTCCTGCAACGCATGCAGGCGGAACCCCTCGAGCAGTTCCGCGGCGCTGACATTGGCCGAGGCGTCCTTGCGGGCCTTTTTGCGGCGCTTCAACGTGGCGTCGAGCGCATCGCGCAGAAAGGCATACCCTTCCCCGTCGTAACGGGAGTCCTCCGCGACAATCTTTTCGACGGCTCCCTGAAATCCGATGGCGGCCATGTCAGCGGACTCCCTCCTCTCCGGCAAGGGGCGCGAGCGATTGCCTGTCGCGCCAGTGCTTTGTTCCGAGTCCCGCGAGGAAAGCGAGCAGGACAAACGCCACCAGCGTCTGTTCGCGTCGAGTCAGGAATGCCATTGGGGAAAAATACCGACGGGACCGGTTCCTGCAAGCGCGAAGGAACGGCGCCCGGACCCGGCGGAATCTCACCACCCGCGCGCTTCCAGATCGTTCATGTAGCGGGTGATCGGATCGTTCCGGCCCTCGGGTTGGGGCATCTCGAGGAGCACGTCGAATTCCCGGCTGGGAACCTCGAGTTTGGCCGCCTCGAACCAGTTCATGTAGTCCTCGATCTCGGCGGCGCGGGCCGTGACGGCCTTCTGCAATTCGAGGTTTTTCTCCAGCCGCTTCTCGACGTTTTTCTTCGGTTTCAGCGCGAGCTCCGTGGCGATAAGCTGGTATTCCTCGATCAGCGGACGGATCAGGGGATGCGCACGCATCTGCAGGCGCAGCAATTCCTCGGCCTTGCGCCGGACGATGAAAGGTCCCGCCTTGGTCCGCGCGATGAGCGGCAACGCCATCGGACCGCTCACCAGGGCCTCGTTGGGTTTCTTGGGATCGGTGGGCGCCCCGAAATCCATGATCTGCGCCAGCTGCCGCACGGTCTCCGCCATGGTGAGCAGCTTGACCCGGTCGGAGGCCGAGGCGTCCGCAAGGGCCAGCGTCCATTGCTTCGACAGGTTCGTCGGATCGTTTGCCAGGCTGGGAAAATGGGCCATCAGGCGCCCCGCATCCGTCGGATTGCCGGTGGAAAGCGATCTGATCCAGGCCACCATTCCGGGGGGGCCGTCCGGCAGCCCCAGGAGGGCGCGCAACAGGGCGCGGGACCGCGCGCGATAAATGGCGCGGGTGGTGGCATCCATCATTTCCGGCCTTTCCTTGAGGAAGGCCTCGAGTTTGACCGGGGCGCCGCTTTCGAGAATCTTTTCGTACAATCCGGCGCCGATGCCCTCGCCGGCGCGGGCCTGGCTTTCCTCGGTGAATGCCTCCAGCAGCCAGGTCGGCGGCTGCTGGTAGGGTTTGCCGGCCTTGGGGGGGGTCTTCCGGTGCATCAGCTCCAGGCAGAGGGCGCGGTAAACCTCCCTTTCAAAGTCCGCCCCGCGAAAGGCGGTCGGGTCGAAGACGTCGATCTGCACCTTGAACTCCCCGGCATCCGCGACGTAGAGCCCCGTTTTCAGGCGGGGCGAGCCGGGCGGGGCCAGGGTGGCAATCTGGACAATGAGCGGCGCCTTCCAATCGTCCGTGAGCCTCAGCATCCTGAGCCACTCGGCCTTGAGGTCCTCGGCCTTGCGGGCCACCTTGCTCCGCACGGTGCCGTCCGGGTGGTAGATGACAAACTGGCGGGAGGCGCTGGTGGAGCGCTGGATGGGAAGCGGGGTCGGAGTGGGCGACGGTTCAACGGCCGCCGGTCGGGACGGCGGACGCTTGTGCTGCGCCCACACGGGGGAAACCAGCAGCGCGGCCCAAGCCGCCGCCAACCCGGCCGCACGCATCAGCGTCGGGCCGCGGCCCCCGGCCAGCCCACGCGCACGAAGCCCGGTTGCACGGTTACCCGGTCGGCCCTGCCCAGCACTTCAAGCGGTTCCGCCAGCGCGTCGACGGTGGGTTGAATGGCCCGCGCCTGCACGAGGCGAAGGAGAAATGAAGGCAGGGACAGCCGGCCGATCGCACCTTTGCGGACCACCACGGTGGCGCCTTCGGGCCCGGCCACCGGCTCGCACTCAACCTGAAAATACACCGGGAATCCGAGGTAACGGCGTTCGACAAAAAAACGGAACGTCCCGTCGTCCAGGACGACAAAGGCGCGGGCGAACTGCGCCCCCGGCGGGGCGCCGGCAGAGTCATCCGCCGAAAGGCGGGAGGCCAGGTAATTGTTGATCTGTTCCTGTTTGAGATCCAGGGTGCGACGGAAGGGACTCGAGGCAAAGGCCCGGACGCTCTCGAAAAGCGCGGTGGCCGAGGCCTCGTTCACCGGGCTCTCCTCCGGCAGGCCGTCCGGCCGGCGGCCCACCTGGATCAGGACCGCGAGGAGCGCCCCCAGAAAAACGAGGTAGGCCACCCCCTTGAAGGCCTGCCCCAGCATGGCCATTCCCGACGGGCCCCTGGCCTTCGTCTGGCGTTTGATCGGGACCGGCGTGATGCTCGGGCCTTCGGGAGTGGGCTCCGGACGCTCGAGACGCGTCCCGCAGTTCTGACAAAAGACGCGCGTCAGGTCGTTTTCATGTCCACACTGACCGCATTTGATGGCGCTCATGATTTTTTGGATGAGCCGGACGTCGAGGACTTCGATTTGCCCGAGTCCCCGCCGCCCGAGGAGGAGGAGGAGGAGGAGGAATCCTTC
>Ga0065721_10048693_pt1 | contig 143121 bp, 112 predicted proteins | sample Mesricmetagenome_FD_59108 | JGI IMG/M metagenome (GOLD analysis project Ga0065721, IMG submission 59108) | Mesophilic microbial community from rice straw/compost enrichment Sample: eDNA_1 v2 (version 2) | ecosystem: Engineered > Solid waste > Grass > Composting > Bioreactor | place: USA...
TTTCTTGCTTGTGGGGAAGTTAATTTGAAGCCGGATTCGTCTCTGCCAATGGCGGTGACGAAAACAAAAAGCCACCGTCATTGGCGGTTCCGAATTGACCGTCAATGAAAGTGACCGATGACAGGTTGTAACTGTTACAGACACGAAGATACAATCCATGAATAGAGTGCCGGACTTGTCAACTGTTGAACGGATTCAGGCCCAACATGCTCCGGATCCTGTCGCTGCGACCGATGGAACGGTCGTTGGCGCATCGCCGGAGATCGCTGCAATTGTCAAATCGATAGATTCCGTATTCTCTTCTCAGATAGATCTAAGGGACAAGCTGGCTGCACGTTTGCAGACGGAAGGTTACCGGGTGATGGTAAACCGGGACTTTGGAAAAGCAAAGGTCGATATATGGGCTGAGCAAGGGGACGCCCGATTAGCGGTGGAAGTGCGTTACAAAACAGCGCTTCTAAAGACCATTTTTAATGGCAGCCATATTCATTTGAAAAATCAATCCGCTCAGGATATCTCTCGATATGACTTTCTCAAGGATATTGCAAAGCTTGAATCCATTGTTTTACAAAGGCCAGGCACCAAAGGCTACGCTGTTCTGATTACGAACGATCGTAACTATTGGCAAAAGCCGGCCCGAATGTCACCGGTAGATGAAGATTTCCGAATTCATCAGGGCCGCATCATTCAAGGACAGTTAAGCTGGAATAACGCCTCGGGAGGCACGACCGAGAATCGTGAAGAAACGATTGGACTGCAAGGACAATATCTGCTGAATTGGGAGCCGTATATGACGCTTGGAACGGGGAAAAACGAATTTTTTCAAATGCTGATTGTTGAGGTATAGTTGCTTCTTCCGAATATCTCCATGTTTATCTGAAAATTGATGTAGAAGGCATCAGCAGAAAATAATAACCCGTCCCTGGGGCGATGATGCCCGGGCGGGTTATTTTGCCGTTTATGCCCGGCATGATCTTTGCACATGAGGAGACAGCCTGCATCAGGCTGTCCTCTATCGGTTTTTGTTTTGCTCCATTTCGCTTCTGTATGTCGAAAGCCACTCTGGGTTTTGAGGGATTTTCTTGGCGAATTTAAGCAATATCGACAAGCCCTCGGCTGCATTTTGCTTCAACGCTTCCTGTAATTGATGAAACGTCTCGGGTTCAAACCGTCTCATCAATGCCTCGATCGGGATGTAATCGTCCGGAGCCCCGTGCGGTTTGGCCGGCAGACTGTCATAGCGGTAAGCTTCGTGATGTTTCACGGCTTCGTCGGCCAGTTGCCTGGCTTCGTGACTGATTTCCAGCAGGTCCGCGGCCGGCCGGTTAACCTCCAGTTGTCCATCGTGCCAAGAGGCTTTAAGGTCTTGGCCATCCGTTGTTGGGCGATCAAGCTTCGGAAGCAGATGCGGAACGTTGCCCGTTACTTTCATGCAGGTTCACCTCGTTCGTCCTTTTCATTAGTTATCGGTTATTGGGTCGGAATATTAAAGGTGTATAAAATATGTAAGCTGCACATTTAAAATGCTTCAGTCCGACATCCCAATAGACATCAGCTATTTTTTTCCTAAAACCATCCAAACCTGACGTGAAGCGCTTTCTTTTCAGTTAGAAACGAGCTTGCTCCTATAGACTAGTAAAGTCGAACGAGTTCGAATTCAGGAGGAAGATCATCCATTGAAAACTTTTCTAATCTCCATTCAAGCCTTATATGCGGTATGTTTGTTGCCCTGGTTTTTGATTTGGGGACTTACGTTAATGGGCTTTGCCAACGGCATCAACTGGTTCAGCATCGCTCTGACCATAGGGATTGGCTTGTATCCGATTGCCGCCGCCGCTTGCTCGGTCTTTGCCTGGCTGTTGCGGATTAAACGGAAGCGCATCGCAATTATCGTCAATCTGATTCCGATGGTGTGGGTTCTCCTTGTTGGAGTGCCTTTCGTCGCGATCAATCTGTAATGATCGAATAAGGAAGGACGATGTTGATAAGAATCGTTTAAAACAAAGACTTGCATCTATGTGATAAAATGTAGGAAGCCGTGAGGAGGGAACGTATGATTCTCGTCATCGCCGTTGACGATGAGCTGCCCGCTCTCAGAAGAGTAGGCAAGCTTCTGGAAAGCATGGAAGATGTACGGACGGGCGGACTGTTTGACAAGTCGCACGCCTTTCTTGAGCATGCCTTAACGACGCCGGAGCGGATCGATCTTGTTCTGCTGGATATGGAAATGCCGCTTCACGGCTTGGAAGTGGCGCGTCGTCTGCGTGCGGTCCGGCCTGAAATCCATATCGCCTTTCTTACGGCTCATGAAGAATTTGCTCGGGACGCCTTTGACGTCGAGGCGCTTGACTATTTGCTCAAGCCGATCGACAAAGGCGCTTTGGAAAGAACGATTCGGCGATCCATGCAACGAAGCCTTCGGCTTGAAAAGAACGAAACGATTCAGGAACGGGGAGCGTCGGTTCGCAGCTTCGGGCCGTTCGAAGTAACGGCGGAAACGGGAGAGCGCATCCGGTTTCGCAATTCGAAAGGGAAAGAACTGCTCGCCTATTTATATTTCCATAGAGGAAAGCACGTAAGCAAAGCGCAGATTATCGAGGAAATCTGGCCTGGCCGCGATACGGAGCGTTCGCTCGCGAATTTATATTCGACGATGTATCAGCTCAGGAAGGATCTTGAGATATGCGGCTTGCCCGGCATCATTGAACAGTCGAAGACGACGGGAGGCAGTTATTGTCTTCGATGGTCTGCCGCTTCCGATGATGTCGCCGCCTTTGAGAACGAGCTTCAGTTGTATAAACAAACCTCGTCATTGACGCATGTGCTGCGCGCCGTTCAGTTATATGGAGACGGCTATTTGGCCGGCAGCGGGTATGAATGGGCGGCGCCGCGCCAAGCCGAGCTGGAGATGCATTTTATCGGCATGCTGGAGGTTATGGCCGACACTTACGTCAGACAACAGCGATATGAAATCGCGTTAAATCCAATGCGGAAATGGGCGCAGCTGGTACCGTTAAGCGGTCGGCTCCATGCCAAAATGATCGCTCTTCTGCTCCTGATGGACCGGGAAGAGGATGCGCGGGAGTACCGCGAGCTTGCGCTCGAGCTGCTCGAATCCGATGACGATACCGAATTGGACTATTCCCGCCTGTCCGCCAATCCGGCGGCCTTCTTCCGGGAACCGTAAGGCTGGAATATCGGAGCCTGCCGTGGATGGCGGGCTCTTTGCCCCTTTATGATGATGAAACAGGCCGTTTAGGAAGAAGCCAACAAGCACGTTTCCAGCGACGATGAAGTGGCGGTGAGGGTAGGAATGCTCCAAAGTCGGAAATTCGGATTCACTCTATTTGTTGTGTTGCTCCTGGTCTTGATCGCCGCCGTGGTTCTGCCTTTCGCCGGAATATGGTCCGGCAAGTCCGGACCTTATGTGAAGGATGGCATTCTTGATCTGAGAGACTGGGATTTGGACGAGGATGGAAACGTCCGGTAAAACGGCGAATGGGCTTGTATGGGGGGCAATTGCTCGAGAAGACGGCAACGCTCGGTACGGATGAAGCAAAGCCGGACCGGCTGGCGGAGGTGCCGGGAGAGTGGACGCGATACGAAATACCGGGACGCGGGTATGCGACCTACCGTCTGAAGGTTCTCACAAGCGGCGATGCCGGATCGTTAGGGCTGCATATTCCGGCCATTGCTCCGGCCTATAAGGTTATCGTGGACGGGCAGACTATCGCGGAGGCGGGGACTGTAGGCATCGACCGGTCCGACACCCAGCCCGCGTATCGGCCTCAAACCGTCGTTTTTCAACCCCGGGAAGCAGAGTTTGAGCTTCTGGTCCAGATCGCGAATGAGCTGTATCCTGCCGGAGGCATTTGGTACAGTCTGACGCTTGGCACGGAACAAAGCATGCTGAATATGAAAATGCGCAATACGATCGTCGACATGGCGGCATTCGGAGGCTGCGCCTTGCTCGGTCTGTATCAAATCGCGGTTTTTTTGCTTCGTCGAGCGGATCGAACGACCTTGTATTTTGGCATTTGCTGCTTGTTGGGAGCGATCCGTCTATGGGTCGTTGGCGGGATCTATTGGATGGACATGTTCCCGGCCGCGGATATCCGGACCATCATCACGATCGAATATTTGACCTATTACGGCGGAGTGACGATGGCCGCCTTGTTCGTGAAGGAGTTATTTCCAAGGGAATTCAGCAGCAAGGTCATCCAATCGATTGCCGGCATCGGACTTGGCTTTATCGGTTCGGTCCTGTTTCTTCCGGTCGAAACGTATACGGGCTTGATCGATTATTTTAAAATCGTGTCGCTGCTAAGCTTTGCCTATTTTCTCTATGGCTTTGCCTTGGCCTTATGGCGGGGGCGAAGCGGAGCGCTGCTTCAACTGACCGGCTGGCTCCTATTCGTGGCCGCGGGTTACCATGATATCCTATACAGCAACGGCTGGATCATCTGGGTCGATATGCAGCTCGTTCCTTACGGATTTCTCTTGCTCGTATTTATTGAAGCGCTGGAATTGGCCAGACGATTTACGAATGCCTATCGGGTAATCGGAACGTTATCGGAAGAATTGATGGATGCGAACCGAATGAAGGATGAATTTCTCGCCAACACGTCGCATGAACTCAAGACGCCGCTGCACGGAATTATCAATCTGTCTCAAGCCTTGAAGGAGGAAAAGTCCGGTCCGCTGAACGATGCTCAGCGGGAGCAGCTGGAGGTCGTCGTGTCTGTCGCCCGACGAATGTCCAACCTGATTAACGATATTTTGGATTTGTCCCGTCTGAAGTACAGCGGCATTCGGCTGCAGCTGAAGCCGGTCGATCTTCGCGCGGTCATCTCGTCGCAGCAGGAAATATTCCGCAACTATATCGGGGACAAGCCTGTAAAGCTTCGGCTGGAATGGCCGGATTCGCTTCCCGATGCGCTTGCGGATGAGAGCCGGCTGCTGCAGATCGCGTACAACCTGATCGGCAACGCCATTAAGTTTACGCCTGAAGGGGAGGTTAAGGTTACGGCCTGGGCTGCGGGCGATATGCTGCATATCGCTGTCGCGGATACCGGTATCGGCATAGCATCGGATAAGCTGGACGCGATCTTTCAATCATTCGAGCAAGTAGGAACGTCCGTCGCCAAGGAATACGGGGGAACGGGCCTCGGGCTTGGCATCGCCCGCCGTCTGGTCGAATTGCATGGAGGCGTCATTCATGTCGCTTCCGAGCCCGGCCAAGGTTCCGTATTTACGTTTACGATTCCCGTCAGCGGCGGCAAAGCCGCCGAGCGGGCAGCAGCCCGGCCATCCGCCGAGCTTGACCAAGCTGCCGCCCTTTTTCCTGCCGCTGCGCAAAGATACGAGGTTCGGCAAGGCCGGCTGGAGACGGCCTCTGCGATCGCCTCCGGCCGTGCAGCCATGCGGGAGCAAGCGATTCTGGCCGTGGACGACGATCCGGTCAATCTGCGGGTTCTTCAAGCGGTGTTTGAGGACGAGCCTTATGAGATCGTCACGGCGTTAAGCGGCGAAGAAGCGTTGAAGCGGCTGGACAAGGAAGGAGACAGATTTGGTCTGGTCATCCTGGATGTCATGATGCCCGGGTTGTCCGGTTACGAAACTTGCCGGCAGATTCGCGCGCAGCATGCGCTTTCCGAATTGCCCGTGCTGCTGACTACGGTTCGAAGCGAGCAGGATGATGTGGCGCACGGATTCTAGGCGGGGGCGAACGACTATTTAATCAAGCCGTTTCATGCCTACGAGCTGCGGGCAAGAGCGCGCACGCTGCTGGAGATGAAGCGTTCGGCGGAGGAAGCGGTGCGCTCGGAGATGGCATTTTTGCAGGCGCAAATTAAACCTCATTTTCTCTATAATGCATTGAATACGATCGTTTCCCTGTCGCTTGACGAACCGCAAACCGCTCATGATTTGCTGCTGTATTTGGGGCGGTATTTACGGGGAAGCTTTGACTTTAACAACAAAGAAAGGCTGGTGCCGCTGCGCAAAGAGCTGGAGCTGGCAGAGGCTTATTTGGGCATCGAGCGAGCGCGGTTCGGGGATCGGCTGCATATCCGTTATGAGATCGACGAGTCTTCGTCTTTGGAGTGCATGCTTCCGCCCTTGTCGCTGCAGCCTTTGGTGGAGAACGCCGTCAGACATGGATTAATGAAGAAGGAAGAAGGCGGAACCGTCCAAGTTTCCGTTCAAGTTGATGGACCGGACGTCATCATCGGCGTCGAGGACGACGGAGTGGGAATGACCGAGTCCGCAGACGAAATATTATCGAAAGAGAGAGAAGGAAACGGGGGCGTAGGACTCCGGAATATTCATCAACGGATGCTTCGCCAATTCGGCAGGGGGCTTGAGGTGAAGAGCGAAATCGGCCATGGCACCAAGGTGATGATGCGAATTCCCCGAGCGGATGGTACCGACAACGACGTTCGGCAGTAGTTCCCTATTTCAGCACATCGGGCAAGCTGTCTATAATGTCTTGCATCGTAAAAGCAACACAAGGCAGAATCTGCGAGCTAACGGCATCGTCCTCGGCAAATACATTCGCGAGGGCGTATGCGTCGTTCTTTAACAGATATTGTTCGATAAAACAGCCGGAAGGATCGACAATCCAATATTCCGGAATGCCGTGCCGGGCATAGCTGACCATCTTGGACAGCTTGTCCCGCTTGTTCAAACCTATCGAAGCAAAAGAAGAAGGGCTCTCTTGCCCCCTAATTTGCTGTTAAATTCGAAGCGGACGAAGGAAAACGCCGGAAAATCTCCCGCGGGGCAGGAGGTTCTCCGGCGTTGCTAGTTCCACGGACGGCTATGAATGGCTCTCTTAACGCTGTGCGGTCTTCATGCCGGCGGCATCTTCCCGCTGCTTCAATTGTTCAAGCAGCTTGTCTCCCTCGACATCCAGGTTCGGCAGCATGCGGTCCATCCATTTCGGCAGCCGCCAGGCTATGTCGCCGAAGATCGCCATAACGGCCGGGACGAGCGCCATGCGAACGACGAAGGCGTCGATCAAGATGCCGACAGCCAGCGCAAACCCGATCTGCTTGATCATAATATCGTGGGCAAAAATAAATCCCGCGAAGACGGATACCATGATAACGGCGGCGGCCACGACGACGCGGCTGGCTTGATTGTAGCCGTGAATGACGCTTTCCGTTCCGCGATGGCCGTGGACGTAAGCTTCGCGCATGGAGCTGACCAGAAACACCTGGTAATCCATCGCCAGCCCGTACAAAATACCGGTAACCATAATCGGCATAAAGCTGAGCAGCGGTCCTCCGGTGTCAAAGCCGAAGAGGGAGTGGAGCCATCCCCATTGGAAGACGGCGGTCGTCATGCCGAACGTAGCCAGAATGCTCAGCAGGAAACCGACCGTCGCTTTGACCGGCACGAGGATGGAGCGAAACACAAGCAGCAAAATAATGAGCGAAAGGATGACGATAATGCCGACGTAGAGCGGGAACACCTCGGCCAGCTTCGACGACATGTCGATGTTGATAGCGGTAAACCCGGTGACGCCAATCGTCACGCCGTAGGTTTGGGCCAGGCTCGAATCGGATGCGCGCAGCTCCTGCACCAAATTTCTGGTCTCCGCATCGGTAGGTCCCGTCGTCGGGATGAGACTGATAATGGCCATATGGCCGGTTTCGTTCACGCCCATCGGCGTCGCGAGCGCCACGTTGTCATGCTGCTGAAGCTCTTGCACGAGCCCTCCCAACGTTTCCATCGCGATGGTGCCCGAGTCTCCCTTGGGCTCGGCGACGAGAAGCAGCGGACCGTTGAAGCCTTCGCCGAAGCCTTCCGAGACCGCGTCGTAGCTCTGTCTTGAGGCCGTATCCAGGTTCGCCGTCGCCCCTGAAGGAATGCCCATCTCCATGTTGGCGACCGGAAGCGCCGCAGCGCCCAACAGAATAATGACGCCAACAATAATAAGCCAGCGGCGCTTCACCGTTCCGGTTGCCCAGCGGTGCGCAAGTCCGCGGGACGGCGCGCTCGCGTTGGCGGCGCTCTTCGCGCGCGCTTTGGCCGAGCAGATGCGTTCGCCCACCAGACCGAGCAGAGCGGGGAGCAGGGTAAGGGCAACGAGCACGTTGACGAAGACCGCCGCGGCAGCGACAAGCGCCATCGCAGACAAGAAACCGATGCCGATGACCAGCATGCCGCACAGCGCAACAATAACGGTCAGTCCGGCAAAGAACACGGCGCTGCCGGCGGTGCCGACCGCTCGGCTGGCGGCTTCCCGGGCGCTTAGTCCCTGATCGAGCATCATGCGGCGCTGGCGGTTGACGATGAACAGCGAGTAGTCGATCCCGACGGCAAGCCCGACCATGAGCGCCAGAACGGGCGTAAGATCGGTCATGTGGAACATGCTCGAGAAGGCATACGCTCCGCCCACGCTGATGCCGACGCCCATTAATGCCGTCAGCAGCGGAAGGCCGGCCGCAACGACCGATCCGAGCGTCATAATCAGTACGACGGCGGCGACGAGAAGGCCGATCGCTTCCGTCGAGCCGATGGCCGGCTTGCTCGACAGCGAGTCGCTGGGCAAGGCGGAAATGCCCGATTGCTCTACGGCCATAGCCGCATCGATGACGGCATCGGGAACCGATTCGGGCAGCGACATTTGCTGCACGGTGAATTGGAACTGGAACAGGGCGATGCTGCCGTCGGAGGCGAGCATGACGCCGGGGACCGGGACGCCGTTCGCTATAAGCGGTCCGTACGGCGGCGCTTCAATCGAGGCGGCTTGAGCTTGAGCGGCTGCGTTCTGCTGCGCCGCTTCATTCCCTTGCATGCCGCCGGCCATCGAAGCGCCGGCTTGCGCGGCCAATTCGATTGGATTAATGACATAGTCAAGGCCGTATACATCGTTTACGGCTTGGATGATGGCGTCCAGCCGCTCCGGCGTATCCAAACGCTCGCCCTGCGGCGCCTTGAATACGATGCTGGCTTGTCCGCCGGAAGCCTCCGGCAGCTCTTCCGTCAGCTGGTCCAGCACCTTCTGCGATTCCGTTCCTTCGATTTTCATCTCCGAGGTGACATGGATGCCGTTCGCTCCGAGTATGGCAAGCACTACGCCGAGAATCGCAATCCAGCTGACGATGTAATACCACGGCCGGGTATAGGCGGACTTGCCCAATTTGTACAGAAATGTCGACATACGTTATGGTTTCTCCTTTATCTGTGTAATGGAAGAAAGATGCGAAGCCTAAAATCCGTTGCGCAAATAACCGAACATGGTGTCCAGATAACGTTCGAACGAATCCGCCTCCGGGGCTTCCGAAGCGGCCTGACCCGGCAGCAGGACATTCAGGCTGCCGTCCAGCAGCGGCAGCACGGCCCCGTATACGGCGCCGGTGAGCAGATGCGTGTACCCTGCGGGATAACGGCCGCGGGACAGTTCGTTTAAGGTCTCCTGGGCGGCCATTTGCAAACGGCGCAGCGCGCCTAGAATATAAGGCTCAAGCGTCGGATAGGTCTTCGAAAGCGAAACCAGCTGCTGCAATTTGGAGAGATGTTCTCCGGTCAGTTGAAGCTTCATTAACTGGTACAGGATGTCCAGCGGGGATATCTCCTCATTTAGACGCTCCATCCAATCCACGACTTCTTCGGCGCCGCGAAAGTTGAATGCCGCGGACGCTACCGCCTCCTCCTTGCAGGAGTAGTGGTTCGCGAACGTTCTTCTGGAGTAGCCGGCGCGCTGCACGACATCCTCGACGACGAAGCCGTCCATCCCTTTCTCCAGAGCAAGAGCGTACGCCGCGTCAGCGAGCGCATTCGCCGTTGCTTCCCTCTTCATATGGCGCAAGCTTTGTTTGTTCATCATACGCCTCAGCCCTCACCTCTTTTCTATTTATATTATTGCCCAATGGGCAATTGTGCACAATGGGCAAATTGTTACGGGTTTGTGGCGAGTATAGTAGTGGGGATAGCCGTTGATTGCATAGCACAATATGAGTATAATAAAGACCATATAAAGCTATATGGGGGTGGCGGAGTGTTAATAAAGCCGTCAGCTAGTATTAGACAAAACTATAATGAAATTGCAGATCTATGCAAAACGACCGGGGAACCGGTATATTTGACCAAAAACGGCGAAGGCGATCTTGTTGTCATGGACATTGAAGCGTTCTCCAGGCGTGAGAAGATGTTGAAGCTTCGCGAGGAATTGCTGGCTGCACAAGAGGATCGATTGGCGGGTCGTACCGGCGTTACGCCCGATGAACTGGACACGTACCTGGAAAGCATAATTGATGAGGTTCAGCATGGAAAAAATACCTGAGTATAGGGTCATTGTTTCCGAACGGGCCGGACAAATGCTGGCGGGACATGTGCGGTTTCTCGCCGAGAAAAGTCCGGAAGCCGCCCGTAAAACAAAAAACGAATTGCTGTCGGCCATTCGTTCATTGGCTCAAATGCCGCAACGATATCCGTTCCTGGATGCGGAGTTTATTCCGCCTAATAAATATCACAAGATGTTCGTCGACAAATGGTATCTTGTTCTGTACCAGATCCAGGATGAGGTTGTATACGTGGATCACATTGTGGATTGCAGGCAGGATTATCGTTGGTTGGTGCGCTAACCTTCCGAACTTACCCCATACCGCTCCAAAGCTTTCGTCGAAGCTTCCAGCAGGCGGCTTTGCAAATAATCGCCCTTCGTCACCCGCACGCGCTTGCCAAGAAAGCGAAGCTTGGACAGCAAATACTCCATTTCATCTCCCGGCAGCTTGACGGTTACCCGGTAGGTGTCGGTGTCTGCCGCATACTCCACCTTTTTTTCGAAGCAGGAGAAGGCGTATAGTATGCGCGACAGCTCCTCGTTATAAGCGCGGACAATTTCGATAACGACTTCCTTTTGTCGCGACTCCAGCACGTTCCCGATTCTCTTCAGCATGCTTTCCGCCGCCCTCGGGTTCAGCGGCTCCGGTTCGACCGCATGGATCTTGTTCAGTCTGGTGCTCATAAATGCGCGGCGGCGCGTATGGTACCAGAGCAAATACCATTCCCGCTTGACCATCGAATATTCGAGCTTGTAAGGAAGCCCCGCATGGCCCTTGTTCACCCGTCCGTTTTTTACTTCGTACGTCATGCGGATGCCGCTCTTGCTCATAATGTGCCGGCGCAGCGGCCGCAGGAGCGGGTGGTAGACTTGCCGTTCTATTGTGCCTGCTTTTTCGATCAAGTGGAGGGACGTGTCCATGACGGTATCCGGCTCCAGGACGGAACGCAGCTTGCTCAGCGTGTCCGCCGTGAAAGCGTCGGCCGCCGCAGGATGCTCCAGCATTGTCTTGAGCCAAGAACGCTCATGCGAAGTGACCATGAACGCGCCGGAATCCTCCAGCCGGGACAAGAGCTGATAGTTAAATATTTTCTCGAACAGGTTCATAATAGGACCGAATCTCCTTCCATTCGGCGATCATTTCCCGGCGCAGCTGGACGGGCTCCAATATTTCGCAGCTGGAACCGAAGCTGCGCAGCCATGGCTTGATTTCGGTCGTCCCGTTGACGGTAATTTCGTATACGAACGAAGACTCGTCTTCGGACACGATGCGCCCCCATTGCCCTTGCAGCTTCACTCTCTCCTTGACGAAGTTCGGCTCCGAGCCATCCGGATTTTAAAATCTCGCCCGCACCGTCACCGGCCTGCCCGTATCGATCAGCCAGCTGTAACGCATCATTTCCGCCAACTCGCGCTGCTTTTCCTCATACCGGGCTTCATCCGCAGACTCGGCTTCTTCGATTTGGGTCATGCCTTCCATCCGGTATTTCCGAACGCCTTCCCTTCCGCAGGACAGCAAATACCACCGGCCGTATTGATGATCGTAGACGATCTTCAGCGGCAGCGTTTTTTCGGTTTTGCCTTTCGCGTCGCGTTCAAACAAAGGATTTGTATTTCTGGAGGCGTAGCTTTTGTCGGACTTCGGCGAGAAGTAGAGAAATCGGACCATGCGGCGGCGAATCGCATGAAGCAGCGTAAATAGATGCGCCTCGTCCAGGATGCGCGAGTAGTAGTGATATTTGTACAAAAAAGGTTCGACGGCATGCGGCTCGGTCTCCCGGCGCAGCAGATGCTTCTTCAGCCCGTCGCGGAGCAAATAACCTTGCACGGAAGGGACCTGCGTGTTCGCCATGACGTCCACAAAATCATACAGATCGATCAGCTCCTCCTCCGACAAACGGCGCACCAGATCGTCCCTCAGGCGGTATTTGTACGGGCGCGGACCCGGCTCCCGCTTAATGACGCCGACCTCCTCCAAATATTTGAGATCCGACCGGATCGTCTTCTCGTCCGGCAGCGCAAGATCGGACGGCTGACTGCCGCAGCATAGCTCGAGCAGCTCCATCGCCGTCAAGGCCTGCTCGTTCATTGCTCCCAGCAGCAGCGAGATCCGCCCGCTTTCGGATTCCTTGACCGACTTGGCGCGGAACAGAAACAGGAGCAGCGGGTCGGCGGAGCCGTAATAGCTGAACCGAACCGTTTCGGACAGCTCCTTATGCTGTTCCTTTTGCAAGTGCTGGTGAAAGGCGTTTGCGACTTCTTTGAGCCTCCGGATCGTTTTGTCGAACGTGTGCACCGAAATGCCCAGCCTTTCCGCGAATTGCTGCCTGTTGAATGCCCCGCTTGTCAGCGCCAGCATGCGCAAATACTGAATTTCTTTGTCAAAGCTTTCTTTAGCCAACCGTATCCCCCGTTCCATAGAAGCCTCTTCTCCCATTGTAGCAGGAGTGCGGATGGGGCGAAATGGAAAACGTTGCGAACGGTCGCCATACTTTCGCCATGTTCGCAGGTTCGCCAATAAGCGAAAATCACAACATAAGCCGACGCGATTACGCGGTGTCTATATAGACCGTCGAAGTGCGGAGGACAAGGGCTTCGAGTTTAATCGACTATATATTACCCGGGCAATAGGGCGGGTCGACTTTTGCAGCAACCTTTGATTCGCCGGGAAGGAGAAACCGATATGAACAAGATCAGGCAGCAAATTGCAGCCGAATTAAGTAGAATAGAAAAGGAAGAAGACGTACGCATCCTGTATGCTTGCGAATCGGGCAGCCGCGCGTGGGGGTTCCCGTCCAAGGACAGCGACTATGACGTAAGGTTTAAGGGGCCAGAGCCGCTTGCCTGAAGGGATGCAATTGTATTTAGGCGATGAAAAACACACACGAGAAGCGTGAAGCGGCGCATCGGGCCGGAAAAACGGGAGAGGCCAAATTTGAGCAAAGGGATGAACTCGAGAGGAGATGTATCGAAAAGATGACTTATCAAACGATAAACAACGTCCGCGTCTGGGGCAAGCCCGACGAAGGGGCGCTTGCGCAGGCGAAAACTTGCTCGGAAAACGGCCAAGTGGTGCAAACGCTGCTCATGGCCGATCATCATAAAGGGTACAGCCAGCCGATCGGCGGGGTCGTCGTATACGACCGGCAAATCTCGCCCTCCGGCGTGGGTTACGACATTGCCTGCGGCAACAAGGCGGTCCGGACCGGCTTGACCGCGGACGACATTAAGCTCAAGTTGCCGAAGCTGATGGACGAGATTGCCCGCCGCATTTCCTTTGGCGTGGGCCGCGTCAACAACGAGAAGGTCGACCACGAGCTGTTAGACGATGCGGATTGGTCCGTATACCAAGCGGTCGGGAAGCAGGAGCACGACAAGCTGAAGACGCTAGCGCGGGATCAGCTGGGCACCGTCGGCAGCGGCAACCATTTTGTCGATTTGTTTGAGGAGGAAGGAACGGGCCGCGTTTGGATCGCCAACCACTTTGGCAGCAGAGGGTTCGGACATAAGACGGCGAGCGGTTTTCTCAACTTGGCCGCCGGTCGGCCGTTTCTCGCCAACGCTCCCGGAGAAAAGATGGATCAGCCGCCGGTGCTGCTCGATTTGAGCAGCGAGCTGGGCGATATGTACGAGCGGGCGATGAAGCTGGCCGGAAGGTACGCTTACGCCGGCCGGGATTATGTCATTCGGCAAGTGCTGTCGATACTTGGAACGGAAGCGGATTACGAGGTGCACAATCACCACAACTACGCCTGGAGAGAGACGCACGGCGGCAAGGAAGTGATGGTCGTCCGGAAAGGCGCCACTCCGTCTGCGCCCGGTCAGACCGGCTTTATCGGCGGCAGCATGGGGGATATATCCGTCATCGTCAGAGGGAAGGACAGCGCCGAAAACAGGGATGCCTATTACAGCACCGTGCACGGAGCGGGCCGGATTATGAGCCGAACGCAGGCGGCGGGCAAAATGAACTGGAAAACCCGCACTCGGAGCGGCGGTCAGATTTCGACGAGGCAAATGCTGGACGCGGTACGGGCTTACGGAGTCGAGCTGCGCGGCGCGGGCACGGACGAAAGTCCGTTTGTTTATCGCAAGCTGCAGGAGGTGCTGGATGCGCATGCCGGCACGATCGAGGTGCTGCATGTGCTGAAGCCGATCGGCGTCTGCATGGCCGGCGCGGATGAGTTCGATCCGTATAAGGATTGATCGAATAGGGTCGCAAGTGATACGGGTTAGAAAAAAGTAATGTACCTGCTGAGGCCAGCGCTTTCCGGTCAACCTGTCAATGATGAGAGCTTGAACGATAAACCGTCTAATCTATGCAACGTGCCGGCCCAATCGTACATACTCGGCGGTCATATCCGCGCTTTTGAACGATAAATCTTCCAAAACGTCGGCCGCATGGATGGATCCGCCTTATTTTGAACGTACTCACTATAATTTACAGGAACTGTTTGCATGAACTTTCGTAACCGAATTGTATGTATAGCGGTTAGAGACCTAGGTTGGGCGTTCCTAATATTAATAAGTTATCGATCAAATGCAAACAAGGGGCTGAGGCCCCTTAGACACCTTGCAAGTCGTAAAAGGTGCATTAAAAACAATATGTTTCAATCCACATTCATCCAAGAGATGAATGACCTTCTTGACAACTATTTCCTTATGATTAATAATTAATGTTGTAAACGATTTTATTCTACATAAAAAATAATATGAAGTAAATATCACCTAAGACCTACAGCTGCGTTACTCTAGAATCGGAGGCGACTGTAGTGAGCTATGCGCACACCAAGCGAGATCCGTTAACCGACACTCCATTGCCCAAGGAAACCTGGCACTTACTCGAACATCATCTGTCAAATACAGCAAATCGGGCGGCTCGAAATGCGGCTAGTTTTCAGTGCGCATCTCTAGGCGAGTCACTTGGTTATCTCCACGACTACGGCAAATACTCCCCAGACTTTCAACTCAGACTGGAAGACCCAAGACATACAGCCGATCATAAGACGGCAGGGGCTTTAGCGGCTTTTGAACATTATCCTTTTCCATATGGACTTATACTGGCGTATGCCATTTACGGTCATCATGGCGGGTTGCCGGATCATATATCGAGAAACGGGCAACCGGGTCTGGATGATGTATTGCGTAAGAATAAACATATTGTCCTGAACGGAACACCGCCGAAATATATTCCTCTTGAACCGGATCGAATTCCGCCGAGAGCGGACAGCTTGAATGCCGGAATGTCCCGCTCGCTATGGATTCGAATGTTGTATTCGGCGCTTGTAGATGCGGATTATTTGGATACGGAGCAATTTATGCAACCGAGCAAATCCGAGTCGAGACAGGCTTTTCCTCCTCTTCAAAAACTTCATGATTGTTACAAGCGAAAGATAGATGAGTTGCTTGCCAAGCCAATAGATTCACTAATTGCAAAAGCGCGCAGGGAGGTCCTTGAAAGCTGTATTCGATCTGCTTCCGGTCCAAAGGGATGGTATACATTAACAGCGCCAACGGGCACGGGAAAGACTTATGCATCATTGGCATTTGCCATGGAACATTATCGTCATCATTCAGATTCGGTTCGTCGAATTATCGTTGCCTTGCCCTTCACCAGTCTGATCGAACAGACGACTGAAGTTTATCGCGATGTTTTCCGGGAAGAGCTTGGTAATGTCATATTGGAGCATCACAGCAATGTTGCTTTTGACGAAGATCGGGATGGGGAATTCGATGCAAACCGACTGGCCAGTGAGAATTGGGATGCTCCGCTAATAGTATCGACCAATGTTCAGTTGTTTGAAAGTTTGTTCGCTTCCAAGCCCTCGCGAGCCCGCAAGCTGCATCGTTTGGCGGGGAGCATTATCATTTTGGATGAGGCGCAATCCCTTCCCGAGGATCTTCTGCTTCCGTCGCTTGCTGCGCTTCGTTGCTTATGCGCCGATTATGGCGTTACGGTCTTGCAATGTACGGCGACTCAACCGGCCCTGCAATCGTCATGGCTGGATGGGTATAAGCCGAAGGAGATTATCGAACAACCTTCGCGTTTATACACTGAATTGAAGAGGGTCAACGTCACGCCAATAGGCCAAAAATCAAATGAGGAATTAGCTGATTTGATAAGCTGCCATCTGCAAGCGTTATGTATTGTCAATACGCGCAGACAAGCTCAGGATTTGTATCGGTTACTTGCGAAACGTTCGGACAAGTCGGAGGTTTATCATTTGAGCGCGCTTATGTGCGCGGCGCATCGAAAGCTGGTATTGGAAGCTATTAAAAAACAAAAATTAACGAATAGCAGATGCTATGTGATAGCAACGACGCTGGTTGAAGCGGGAGTGGATATTGATTTTCCAGTTGTTTATAGAGAGTTGGCTGGACTGGAGGGAATCGTTCAAGCGGCGGGACGATGCAATCGGGAGAGGAAACTGAGCGCGGGAAAGATGTTTCTGTTTGAATCGGCGGATTATTCGAACCGTCGCCGTTGGTATTCGCAAAGAGCGGATATTGCGCGTATGTTGCTCAGACAGTTTCCCGCTCCCTTGGTGCTTGAGGCGGTCCAAGCGTATTTTCAATTTTTTTACCGTCTGGGTTCTTCTGGCAAGCTGGACAAGTATCGCATTTTACGTAACCTTAATGGAGCCGCGGAAAATTATTCATTTCAATTCAAAGAAATTGAGGAGTTGTTCCGCTTTATTCCGCAACAGACTATTCCTGTAGTTATTCCGTATGACTTAACGTGCAGGAAAACTTTGCACGAAGCTGTCAATTCGTTGTTTCCTGGTTCATATCAGCGCAGGTTGCAGCGTTATACGGTAGCCGTGTATCCATTAGAATTTGAACAGTTGAAGCGCGAGGGGGTGTTGGGCAGTTTGGGAAATACATTTTTTTATTTGCAAAATCGGGATGGTACGGTCATGGGAGACTTACAAGAATGGTATGACGAGAAAACAGGACTGCTCTTGCAGCCGGAAGAGGAGGATTAAGGTATATGGGTTACGGCATTGTCTTGCATGTAAGCGGAGATTACGCCTTGTTTACGCGTCCGGAAATGAAAAGTGAGAGAGTAAGTTACGATGTGATGACGCCATCGGCGGCTCGCGGAATATTGGAAGCGATCTTGTGGAAGCCTGCGATTCGTTGGGTAGTACGCCAGATCACGGTCCTGAATCCGATTGAGTTCGAATCGATTCGTCGAAATGAAGTCGGCTCCAAAGTTCCTCCCAGAAATGTGATGGCGGCAATGTCAGGTGCGGATATTGATCTTCATCAATACCCTGAATTGGATCGGCAGCAGCGTTCCTCGCTCGTGTTAAGAAATGTATCTTATATCATTGACGCCTATTTTGAAATCATTTCGAATCGCGCAGGCTCAAACGATACTCCTGAAAAATTTTACAATATGTTTTTACGCCGGGCGCGGCAAGGTCAATGTTTTCATCAACCCTACCTGGGATGCAGGGAATTTGCTGCAAGATTTAAGCTCATCGAAGTGGACGAAGTCCGTCCCCGGAGCTGTTATTTGAAAGAGGAGGATATCGATTTGGGGTGGATGCTTTGGGATATTGATTACAAAGAAAAAAACGGAAATAAAAAGACAATGTATGAGTTTACGCCTCGGTTTTTCAGGGCTCGCATGAAAGGCGGGGTTATTGAGGTGCCGCAAGAGGTGAGAGGATGATCTTGCAAGCACTATGCGATTATTACGATCGAATGGCGGAAGAGTTTCCTGAGGAGGTTGCTCAGCCGGGATATGCCGTTACATCCGTGTCTAAGAGTATTGTACTTGATAAGGAAGGGCATCTTGTTCAGGTGCTGGATTTGACGGAGTGGCGTGAAATATGCAATAAGAACGGGAAGACGGAATCTAAGGCTTTTCCGATGCGCCTTGTTACTCCGCAGCAGCCGAAACGATCGGGCAAGAAGCCGGAACCAGCATTTCTATGCGAAAATGCGAACTTTTTGTTTGGCATTTACAGTGATCCGGAGGGCGCTGATTATCGGTTTGAGGCTAGCCGCTCGATTCACGAGACGGTGTTGCACCAGGTTCAGGACGATGGCGCAAAAGCTGTGCTGTCCTTCTTCGCCCGAAGGAAAAAAGGTTCTCTGGATTACGGAGATATCGATACTTCCGGTCTGGAGGAGGGAGGCAACATTGTTTTTCAGCTTGAAAGCGACTTAGGAGCATTTATCCATGATCGGCCTGCAATTAAAGAAGCTTGGGACCATTATTTAAGCGCCCGCTCGGAAAACGCAACAATTGGTCAATGTCTCGTAACGGGAACGATAGGTCCGATCGCTCGCATTCACGGAAATTTGGATGGCTTTGGGCAAGACAAGCCTACGCTTGTCGGGTTTAATAAAGACAGTTTCGTTTCATATCGCAAGGAGAAAGGGGATAACGCCCCTGTTTCGGAGTCCGCCGCCTTTAAATATGTGACTGCGCTTAATATGTTAATTGGAGATCGCAGCCGCTGCTTGAATATACACGGCGAAAAGGTGCTGTTTTGGGCGGAAAAGAAAGCTCCAATGGAGGAACAAATTGTTGGAGCGATTCTGGAAGGAGAGACATCATTCCGACGTTTTGAGATAGACGAGTTGACAAGCCGTAAAGTATCAGGTGTGTTGGACCACTTGCTGCAAGGGACGCCGCCTGAGCAACTGGAACTAAGCTCGGACGTTCGAATATTCGTGTTAGGATTAACGTCCAATAAAACCCGGCTCGTTATCCGTTACTTTTTTGTCAACACGTTTGGCCAATTCGTTGAAAGACTGCAACGGCATCATGAAGATATCAAGGTTATCGGATCAGTGCGAGACCCGGTAAATCCGTCTGTTTATCGTATCATGAAAGAAACGGCATTGCGAGGAGATAGTAAAAACGTGCCTGCTCCTCATCAAACGGCGCTTATTCGAAGCATCATGACAGGATCTCCCTATCCCAATAGCTTATATATAGCGATGTTGGGGCGAATACGCGCTGAAGCCGGAAGAGATGCTGTTATGGCCGTCAATCGCGTTCGAATCGGCGTTATAAAAGGTTATTTAAATCGTAACGCTCGACTTTTTAATCAAAAGGAGTGGTTGGGAGTGGCATTAGATTCTGAAATAACCGAAGTGCCTTATTTGTTGGGCAGGCTGTTCGCCATTTTGAACCAGGCCCAGTACGAAGCATTAGGGAAAGTTAACGCATCGATCGTAGACAAGTATTTGAATGCCGCATTAGCGAGTCCGCAACAAGTATTCCCTTCTTTATTGAGCAATGCCGAGAAGCATTTTAAAAAGAGTGAAAAACATTTTGTCAGAAAACAAATGATGAGCGTTATGGAAAAGCTGCCGACTGGAGGGTTTCCCAAAACATTAAATGTAGACGCTCAGGGACAATTTATGATCGGATTTTATCATCAGCAGCAGTTCTTTTTTAGGGGTAAGCCAACAGAATCGGGAACAGAAGTTGGGACCGAGCCCGAACTCGTGCAGGCAGTAGGAGAAAGTGAAGCATCCAAAATAGGGAGGAAGAGTGAATTATGAAAGAAATTATTCAAAACAGGTATGAGTTTGTGTTGTATTTTGATGTCGAAAACGGCAATCCAAACGGAGATCCTGATGCAGGAAATATGCCGCGAATCGATCCTCAAACGGGCCATGGCATCGTTAGTGACGTTAGCTTAAAACGAAAAGTACGCAATTATGTACAGATGGCAAAGGAAGGAGAAGCTGGATTTGATATTTACGTCAGTGAAGGCGCCGTCTTGAACAATAAGCAGAAGGAAGCTTATGAAGCAAATAATCTGAAGACTAAAGACAATAAGGATGACAAGCTGACGGCTCAAACCTACATGTGTAACCGTTTCTATGATGTAAGAACGTTTGGCGCTGTAATGGATACGGGAGATTTCAAATGCGGGCAAGTACGAGGGCCGATCCAACTCTGTTTCTCCAAGAGTGTGGATCCGATCCTTCAGCAGGAAGTGACGATTACGCGAATGGCTTCTACAACAGAAAAGGAAAACGCTTCGGAAAACCGTACCATGGGCAGAAAATATGTAGTGCCTTACGGTTTATACCGGTTGGAAGGATTCATCTCGGCAAAGTTTGCACAAAAAACCGGCTTTAGCCGGACAGATTTGGATCTATTTTTTGAAGCGCTGACATTGATGTTTGACCACGACCGCTCGGCTTCCCGAGGTAAAATGTCCGCTCGAAAATTGTATGTGTTTAAACATAATTCGGAAATAGGAAATGCACCTGCCTCAAGTTTATTTGACTTAATCGAAGCAAAGTCAATTAATCCGAATGAACCGGCTCGTTCTTTTAAACATTATGAAATAACGGTGGATAAACAATCGGTTCCAGACGGAGTTACGCTGATTGAAGTCTTGTAATTCAATATGATAGCATTGACCCGCCAAATGCCTGAGACTCCTTTGACCTGAGGGGCCTCAGGAGCGGAAGAACAAGTAGAATCAGAAGCTAACAAATATATTTTAATAAGTTGGTGCGAATCATAAGTGCACATGAAATCCCTAGTGGATTCGCACTGCTTATTATTAAAGGGATTAAAGCATATGTTGAATGGTTTTTAAAAGTTTTTTTTGATAAAAATAATGTTCGCACTAAAGAAACCCTTTTCGTTGTATAACTTAAATTCGACGCTATCGCCAGAACCCGGAGTCGCTTCCTATGCGGAAGCGTTGGAAATAGATACAAGCGCTGGTGCCCCGTCACCGGGAAATGGTATGATGGTATCGGGTGATGACAATGGCCAAAGAGACGGAGCACAAAGGAACGGCGGAAGCGGACAATCAAGCGAGTCAGACCGCCCAATCCAATGAAAAAGCGGTTGAATTGCTGAAGGCCGTTTACCATAACGGCATCACGGCGTTAAAGATGTATTTCGACGAAGTGGCGGGGCAAGTGCTGAATCAGGAGAAGCAAGGACCTATCTTTATTTTCCAGGTGCGGGACGCTCGACAAAAGGTTTACGCCTGCGGTTTTTTTCTGCAGGAATTGGTTGCGAAGTTTCAGTCGGGCCAAGATCCCGCGCAATGGATGGCTTCCTTCTACTTCGACATGATGGAGCGGCATGAAGAAGGCAAGACGCTGCCGAAGCCGCCGGCCGGCGAAGAAGAGACGAAAGCGTTCATCGACCGCACGCTGGTGCCGCATTGCATCGCGGCCGTGCGGGAAGAGTTCGCTCCCGAGCCGGTTCACGCGGGCCTCGGTTTCGTGCAAGGAACGGGTCCGGTGTTCGAGGCCGGCTTCAAGAGCATCAAGGAGGGCAACAACGTATGCGCGGTTCCGCTGAACGTCCTGATGACGTTTTGGCATTTGAACCGGGATCCGGCCGATATTCTGCTCGCGGGCTTGTACAATATACGCGAACAGCATGGCATGGCGTAAGGTTTGGGCATTAAGATTAATCATTTTTCACGCATGAGAATGAATATAGTCCCGATTTTTAAAATCGGGACTATTGTCACGCACTAAAATATTTTTCTACCATTATGCTCAAGCTAAGAGCTCGAGCTGAGATTTTCTGAATAATTACGCACTTTTGAAAAGAAGGGATTTTTGAATAGGGATAGAATTAATACTCAAATTATTCGCTTCCAAATGGGTTTTACCGTGATTCTTCTTGGGTTTCATATATATCTGTTTTACTTGATCCATCCATGTTAACAGAGTATAAGTGTACTTTTCCATCTTTATTGGTGTAAGCAATACTATATCTATAAACATATTCATTTTGAATATACAAAAAGACTTGATACTTCATTTTCAAAGCTAGTAATCCTTTGACATCAATAGCACCTACAGATTCTTCAACTGATGAGTACTGGTATTTATATGTTGGTTCATTGGAAAAGTCATATCTAATGATATCTGCTGATTCATAATCTGAATAACCAATGTTATAATCAATTCCAAGTGTAGCTATTGTTTCATCTTTATGATTGTTTAATTTAATTGCCTGCTTTAAATCATCTAACGTTACACTTGGATTGTAAATAACTTTTACACTTTCATTGATCAGATTAAGTTCATTACTTATATCTTCTTCAATCTCCGTTTTTATTGGGGAAATACTTCTGCCTTCAGTACAAGATGTTAATGTTATCGCTAGTAACAATGATAAAGACATCAAAATAAGTTTCATTTTTAACATCCTTTCTTGTATTTGTTGTCGATTAATGGTTTTGTAGGGATAATTATTGGAGCCAACTTTCTAAAGAAAATCAGTATAGGAGCCTTATTAAGGCTCCTAATAATACAGAGAGTACTTTTTTTATATCTTACCACCCTGAAAATAAATTTGTCATTGGATCGACAGCTGTTGGACTACTGCCAGTCCCATTTCTAGTCTCAAAGTGCAGATGTATTCCAGTGGAGCTGCCAGTAGTGCCCATAATCCCAATTCGTTGCCCCGCTTTTATCGTTGAGCCGTTCAAACTACTTGTACTATCTCGTAAGTGAAAATATCTCGTTTGAACATTTTGACCATTAACAATACTTTGAATATGAATCCAATTTCCTCTCGAACTATCGAATCCGGATGATATTGTTCCATCAAATGCAGCTACTATAGGATCATTGGTATTAATGTGGTTCAAAGCCCTGACGGATGCAGTCGGGGCTTTGTTCGTCAAGAGCCGCCCTCCGAACCTCCGAACCGGCCGGCATGACAAATGCGGCAAAAATCGCTATAATGTGACCTTATAGAACAAGGGAAAACCGATTTTCGCAAGGAGGAGTTATGGAGTTTCTAAACAATTGGCTGGGGGAAATGGGAGTCGAGTCGACGATGGCCGTCTATTTGGCCAATGCGATCATGATCGCCGGCATTGCCGTGCTCAGCATGGCAGCCAATTTTATAACGAAAAAAATCGGGCTGCGAATTCTTGCCCATTACATTACGAAAAACCGATTCCAGTGGGACAATTATTTGCTCGAGCGGAAGGTGTTCCACAAGCTGTCGCATATCGTGCCGGCCGTCATTATTTATTATTCATCCTTTTGGTTTCCGTCCTACCAGTCCTTGATCGAGAAGGGCATTGCCATTTATATCATCGTAGTGGCGCTGCTGGTCGTCAACGCATTTTTGAATGCGGTCAACGATATATATACGACGTATGAAATTTCGAAAGCGAGGCCGATCCGGGGTTATATCCAGGTTGCCAAAATATTCATTTTCAGCATCGGCGCCATATTGCTCGTTTCCAATCTGATCGGGCAAAGCCCCCTTATTCTGCTCAGCGGCATCGGCGCATTGTCGGCGGTCACGATGCTCGTGTTCAAGGATTCCATCCTCGGACTGGTGGCGGGCGTGCAGCTGACGTCCAACGATATGGTGCGCGTCGGCGACTGGATCGAAATGCCGAAATACGGGGCGGACGGCGATATTATCGATATTTCGCTGAACACCGTCAAGGTGCAAAATTGGGACAAAACGATCACGACCATTCCGACATACGCCTTGATCTCGGACTCCTTCAAAAACTGGAGAGGCATGCAAAACGCCGGAGGACGGCGAATCAAGCGCTCCGTCAGCGTAGATACGGGCAGCATTGTCATTTGCACGCCCGACATGCTCGAGAAGTTCAAAAAAATTCATTATCTCAAGGACTACATCGAACAAAAGGAAGCCGAAATCGAGGCGTACAATCGGGAGCACGGGATTGACCGGTCCAGCAAGGTGAACGGCCGGGCGCTGACGAACATCGGCATTTTCAGAGCGTATATCCAACACTATCTGGACCATCACCCGCGGATTCATAAAGAGATGACGTGCATGGTCCGGCAGCTGCAGCCGGAGGAAACGGGATTGCCGCTCGAAATTTACGCGTTCGTCAATGACGTGCGGTGGGCGGTTTACGAAGGGGTGCAGTCCGACATTTTCGACCATATTTTGGCCGTGGCGCCGGAGTTCGGGCTTCGCGTGTTCCAGAACCCGTCGGGGCATGATTTGAAAAGCGCTCTCCAGCCGGAGCGGTCCGGTATGTATAACCCAATCAATTCGGGACAATAGCGGGTTTCCGTTACCCTCGCCTTCTTCAAGAAGGCGGGGGTTTTTTATCGTTCCAAGGCATTCGGCTTCCGCCTAATCTTAACGAATGCTCCATATTCGGATAATACCCGGTTAACACAACCCCAATAGAATAGTCGTATAGACGTCTAGACAAATGAAAGGGAAGGAGAATTATTTGAACGGGTTGAAAGCAGGTTCCAAATACGGATTGTGGATTGCCGTGCTGGCGTGGACCTTGTTCCCCATCTATTGGATGGCGATTATTGCCACGCAGCCGTCGTCGGAATTGTTTTCCGACGTTTCCTTATGGCCGCGCTCGCTGACCGCGGAGCACTTTGCGAGCTTGTTTGCGAAAGAGCGTTATCTCTGGCCGCTTGTGAACAGTTTGGTCATTACGGTATGCTCGCTGCTCGCAGTGATGGCTGTCGGCTTGTCCTGCGCATATGTATTGGGGCGGAAATCGTTTCGAGCGCCATTCAAAAAAACGCTGCTCATTTGGATTTTGCTTGTCCGGGTGCTGCCGCCGATTACGTTTGCGCTCCCGTTGTACATTCTGATGAGCGAGGCGGGGATGCTGAATACGAAGATTCCGATTATTTTGGCGCATATATTGGTCAATTTGCCGCTGGTGATCTGGTTTATGCTCGCGTTTTTTGCCAGCGTGCCGGAGGAGATCGAGGAGAGCGCCCGCATCGACGGCGCTTCCGAATATGTCATTTACGGCAAGGTCATCTTGCCGTTAGTCGTGCCTGGCATTGCGGCGGTCACGATATTGTCCTTTATGGCTTCATGGAATGAATATTTGTACAGCGTCATCTTCATTCAAAGCCCCGGCGACTTCACCATTCCGCTGAAGCTGGCCACGCTGAACAGCGAGCAGGAATTGACGGAGTGGGGGAAGGTGGCGAGCGGCGGCCTCGTGTCGGTGCTCCCGGTCATGCTGGCGACGGTTTTCATGCAGAAGCATTTGATGAACGGTCTGACGACCGGTGCGATTAAAGAGTAGAAAGGATGCTGGAGATGAACAAAAAGCTGATTTTAGGATTGAGTACGATCACGGCGGCCGCAGCCGTATTGGCGGGCTGTCAGTCTCAAGGAGGATCGGACAAGCTAGTCGTCGCGGCCAGAGGCGGTTCCCATGTGACGGCGATGGAAGCGGTAAAAGAAGCGTTCGAGAAGGAACATAACGTGCAAGTCGAAATTATCGGTCTGGAAGCGGCGGATTTGAAGCAAAAGGTATCGCTCGACGCAAAAAACAAACAAGGCGCCTACGACTTGATTATGGCGGACGATCCGTGGATGCCGGAGTTCGGCGAAGCCGGCATCTTCGCCAATCTGTCGGAGCTTGGCGTCGAGGCCGATGCGGACTTCGAGGAATCTTCGCTGGCGCTGGGCAAGCATCCGTATGCGACGGGCGATCTGTATGCCCTGCCTTTCGCGGGCAACGTACAGCTGTTTTTCTATAACAAGCAGCTGTTTGACAGCCGCAATGATGAGGTGCCGCAAAGCTGGGAAGAGGTGCTTCGGATCGCGAAAGAGGTTCATGCAGAGGACGGTCTTGCCGGCTACGTCATTCGCGGCCAGCAAGGCAACCCGATCGTATCCGACTTTTTGCCGATCTTCTGGGCATACGGGGGACAAGTGTTTGACGACAACTGGAACGCCCAGGTCGATTCCGAAGCCGGCCGCAAGGCGCTGAACACCTATATCGAATTGCTGGCGGCGGGCGCCAATTACGAAACGACCGATATCGTCAGCTCGGTGTCCGAAGGCCGCGCGGCGATGGCGTTAGGCTGGCCGTCCTGGTTTATATCGGGCGAAACGGCCAAGGCGGACTATGCCTTGATTCCGTCCCAAGCTTCGCCGAACGCCGAACCGGTCGCCACCGGAATGATCGGCAACTGGATGATGGGCGTAGCGGCCAATTCGCAGCAGCCGGAGCTCGCCGCAAAGTTTCTGTCCTTCATTACCAGCAGCGAGACGCAGAAGAAGATGGTGGCGCACGGCGGCGTGCCAACGAGAAAAAGCGTATATTCGGACAGCGAGCTGGCCGCGAAGTACAAGCATTTTCCGGTGCAATTGGACGCGATGCAAAACTCGGTAGCGAGACCGAGGACGCCGAAGTGGTCGCAGGTAGAGGAAGCGCTGGGAGCGGAATTGTCCGCCGCGATTGCCGGCGTCAAGTCCGCCGAGAGCGCCTTGGCCGCGGCCAACCAGGCCATCGATCAAATTATGCAATAAACGCCTTTCAATGAAGGAGAGGAATGAGCTTGTATAAGAGCAGACGGCGCTTTGAATGGGTCATGCTGGCCCCCGTCATCTTGTTGCTGATCGGATTAACGCTCTTTCCTTTTGTCTATACGGTCAACAACAGCTTTACCGATTACTATTATTTAGCTGGCGACAATAAGCAATATGTCGGCTTCGGCAATTATATCAAGCTGCTTCAGGACGAGCTGTTTCTCCAGTCCGTATGGAATACGACAAAGTTTATGCTCCTGGCCGTTTCGATCGAAACGGCCCTGGGCTTAGGCCTGGCCATGCTGGCAGACAGCGCGAGAAGGGGCGTTCGTTTGTTAAGAGTGTCGCTGCTTCTCCCGTCTCTGTTGCCGCCGGTAACGGTGGCCTTAATCTGGCAGATGATGCTCAGCAACCATAACGGCATTGTCAACCATTTGCTCTCCTGGTTCGGCGCCGGACCGTTCAATTTTTTGATGGACGTCAACCTGGCCTTCAACGCAATCTTGTATATCGACATCTGGCAATGGACGCCGTTTGCGTTTTTGCTGCTGTACGCGGCGCTTCAGGCGGTCCCGAGGCCGCAATACGAGGCGGCCAAGGTGGACGGAGCGGGCCGTTGGAAGCTTTTCGTTCATATTACGCTGCCGAATATAATGCCCGGCCTGCTGATGGTTGTCTTGCTCCGAACGATCGATACGTTCCGGCTGTTTGACAAAGTCAACCTGCTGACCGGAGGGGGGCCGGCCAATTCTACCGCAACCATTACGCAATATATTTACAGGCAAGGCGTCTACAATTTGCAAATCGGATACGGGGCGGCGGCCTCGATCGTAATGGTTGCGCTGGTGCTGGCTTTTTCAATCTTTTATATTCGGCGATCGATGGGGGGGGCAAGCCGGCCATGACATGCGTCATTGATTTTTTAAATGTAGGTTTTGGAGAAGCGACGGTCATCCGAACGGCGAAGGAAGGACGCCGCTATTGCGTTGTCGTCGACGCGGGAGATGCCGGTCCGGCCGCCCATTCCCGCAGATGCAGTCTCGAGGCTTACATTCGGGAGCACGCCATTGAGAAGATCGATGCGATGATCTTGACTCATTTTCACAAAGATCATATCGGCGGAGCGCTCTCCGTTATGGGCCGGGTGCCTATCGGGCAAATTATCGTGCACGTACCGTTGCCGCAGCGGCTGCTGAACGGCGGCGTGAACGATCATGCGACGCCTATGCTGTCCTCGCTGTCGCTGTGCGCGGCGATATGGAACCGGGCGAGGGAGCTCGGCATTCCGTTGGTCCGGATCGAAGAGCCTTGTACGATCGGCGGGCATGGCGTCGAATGCAGGCTGCTGATGCCGGACAAGGGCAAGCTGCTGCAGCTGCAAGCGGAGCTGGACGGTCTGGAGCCGGACCGGCTGGCCGCGCAGCGGGATCGGCTGGACCGGATCGACCGAATGCTGAACGATACGGCGCTTGCGGTGTTGATCCGCAGCGAAGGACAACCGGCGGCGCTGCTTACGTCGGATGTGGGACTTGACTTTTGGAAGCCTTACGAAGCCGAGATCGGTCCTGTTCCTATCGTGCAAGCCCCGCATCATGGCGACGCGAACCGCATGTCGGGCGATTGGCTTCGCAGACGGTCTCCGCGGTATATCATAGTGAGCGCCGACGATGAAGGAACGTATGGGCTGCCGCATCGCGAAAGGATCGAACAAACGGTTCGCGAGCATACGGATGCGGAGCTCATCTATACGGAAGGTCCGCGAACGGCGCACCGCATCATCCGCCTGGATGTGGCGGAATGGAAGCTGAATTTGATCAAATAAGGAATTGGGATAATATGAACTTCGAAGACGTTATGCACGACATGGAGGAGTGGGCGGAGCAAGCGGCCGCCTGCCTGCAAAACGCGACTCGGCATCGGCTTTTTCAAGTGAGGACGAAGGCGGCCGATACGGATTTTGTCACCGATGCGGATCTCCAATCGGAGGAAATTATAATCGGCGGCATTAGAGCCAAATATCCGCATCATAGTATACTGACGGAGGAACGCGGACTAATCGGCAGGAACAGCGAATACCGCTGGGTCATCGATCCGATCGACGGGACGACGAACTTTATCCACGGCTTTCCGATGTTCTCGATCTCCATTGCAATGCAGCATAAGGGAGTTGCGGTTGCCGGATTGGTCTATTCGCCGGCACTCGGCATGAAATTTACGGCCGTCCGTCATCGGGGCGCCTATTTAAACGGCAACCGCATTCGGGTGTCGCAAACGAACGAATTGGAGAGCTGTCTGCTTGCCACGGGATTTCCGAACGATCGCCGCCGGCGAGCGTTCCATCTTGCGTACTTCAACCAGATGACCGGCAGGGTGTCGGGCATCCGGCGGACCGGCAGCGCCGCATTGGATTTATGCTTTGTCGCGGCGTCGTTTTTGGACGGGTATTGGGAGTTCGATCTGAACGATTGGGATATATGCGCGGGCGCTTTGATTGCCGAAGAAGCGGGAGGTCAGGTGCGGAGGGTGGACGTTGACCGCCATTCCTTGCTCCTCTGCGGCAACCCGCGGATCATGGACGCGCTGCAGGACGGCTTGTTAAGCACGCCGCCATTTTAACGGAACGGGGTTAATCGGATTGATCAGTTACCACAACATTAAGCGGGAAATCGAAAAGATGATCGACAACAGACTGTGGAAGGTAGGCCAAAGACTGCCTTCGGAATATGAACTGGCGAAATACTTCGGCGTCAGCAGGGAGACGCTTCGGGCGGCCGTCAAGCTGCTGGAGCAGGAAGGCAAGCTGCTGGTCAAGCATGGAGTGGGCACCTTTGTCATCAAGCCGCTTCCGGTTATCCCGAGCCGTCTGGAATTTCTTCAAAGCATCGGCACGATGATCAAGCTCGCCGGGCTGAAGGAAGAGGAGAACAAAGAGATGATCGGGGAGGTGACCTGCAGCCGGGAATGGGCATCGGCGCTGAACATCGAGGAGGGCTCCCGCGTGGTGAAGCTGGAGCGAATTCGGTATGCGGATGGCGAAGCGGTCGCTTATTCCATTAATATTATGCCGAAGGATTTGGTGGGGGACGCGTTCGAGCGGGCCGATCTGTCCGGTTCCCTGTTCGGCTTTCTCGAGGAGAAATGCAAGATTCAGATTGCCAGGGCCGATACCGAGCTGCTCGTTCCGCTCAAGAAGGACAAGTATGTGCAGCGGCTGCAGATCGACAAGGATGAAGAAACGCCCGTTATTCTAATGAAGCAGCTCCACTATGACGAGCAAAATAAAGAGGTGTTGTATTCCTTCGATTATTTGAGAAACGACATCTTTCATTTCTGGATCCGAAGGGAACGGAAGTGAGTGACAAGCCGGTTTTATCCGGCTTGTCCTCTGCGCATCCGGATGACAATCTCGGGTATAAGCAGCAGCACTGCCAGCGAACCGTACACGCCGATCGTATAGCTGCCCGCGTAATCGAAGCCGAATCCGCGGTGCGCCAGCGCAGTAATGAGATGGATCGCCATGTTCGTGAAGCAAAAGGCGTAGCTGCGGATCATCCAGTTCCGGTGCCGGTCGATCCGTTTCTTTTTGATATGGACAAACGCCATGATTGTAATAAAAGGCCAAATGAGATTGATGAAATTGAATCCCATGCTGCTCATTTTGCCCCCGGTGGCGTATGGCGCCATGTAGCCCGAAGTCAGCACGACGGCCAGGACGGAAAATAAATAAACGTAGCCGTTGATGCGGTGAAGCTTGCGGCCCCGTTCGAAGAGACGGCGCGAAAAGTTGAGCAGTCCCGCCGCCATGGCAATGCAGGCAAACGCGACATGCACGTACATGACGTTGAGCCAGACCGGGAGATGGAGCTCGCGCTTAAGCCCGGTTTTATAGCTTATAAATTGTTCGGCTTCCGGGTCGATCACGTAATTTTTGATTAAGGCATACAGGATAAAAACGACGGTGACGCAGGCCAACAGCCCGTACCCGGATTTCAATCGTTTCATCATAAGCAGTTTTTCCCTCCATTTATGCTGCAATATCCCGGGTTAACGCACCCGTCGGCCCGTCACTTTGGAGGCCGGCAGCATGCCGGCTTTGGCCGTGCCGGTCATAACATCCCCTTCGACGGTCACTTCGAATTTCAGGTTCAGCCGCATCGGCTTCGTTACCCGCAGCGACCAGCACAGGCTGCGGCCCCGAAGCTCGGGATCGAGCAAAGGAACGGTCTCTTCCCCCTGCGTTGCCGAACCTTGAATGGTTCCGCCTTTGACGGCGATCGACAGCTTCGCCTGCAGCTTCCCGACCGGCGTCGCTATAATCGCCTCCCACCCGCCGTCGAAGACGGACGGATGGAAGCCTTCCGGTTGCGGGGCAACGGGCGTTGCCAACGTTTTGTTCTTCGCGTCTCCCGGGTGCTCATCCGTCGCTGCTTGATGAACTAGAGGCGCCATGCCGCGTTTCCGCCAAACCGTTCCCCGGCGTTCATACTCGAACAGCTGCTCGACCGCATGCGCGATGCGGGGACCAAACTCGCGCTCCACCAGGTAAAGCGCGACATCGAGTCCCGAAGTGACGCCGCCGCCGGTGACCAGACTGCCGTCATCCACCACGCGGGCCGCGACGGGCACCGCTCCGGCCGCCTCAAGCGCATGCATGCCCAGTCGATGCGTAACCGCCGGCCTGCCTTCCAGCATCCCGCCCATGGCGAGCAGCAGAGAGCCGCCGCATACCGTGGCGATGACCGTGTCCGTTCGTTCGAAAGCTTGGCGCATCAGGCCGGTCAGCGGCGTAATGAGGGTCCGTCCGAGAATGGCGGGAACCGTGCCGGGCCCTTCCCCCTCGATTCTGCCGGAAGCGCCGGGCACGAGGATGATGCCGCCGCGCTCCGGGTCCAGCCGCCCGGTCGCCTCGAGCTTCAATCCGTTCGTGCCGCTGACGACGGAACGGGGCCCTTCGGCCGTCACCAGCTCCACGCTCAGCGCGTCGTCGCCGGCGAAAAGGGCAGCGGCGCCAAACACTTCGTAAGGCGCGACCGCATCCATCGGGTCAAACCCGTCAAACAACACAACCTGTATATTCAGCATCCATCCGCCCTCCAAGTTAAGGAATGAATCCATCATAGCCTGCAAATCTCTCGAACGAAGGGGCCAAAAAGTCACGAAACGATAAACTTTTGATCACAAAACAAGGGCTGCCGTACGCTTCTCCGAAAGAAGTGATAAACTATAGTGAAAACCGGAAACCGCGCGAACGGCAATGGGGCGGGGATCGATGATTTGAGGAGACAAAGGCGGGATCTTGATGACGGCAATCCATACAATACTGGTCGTGGACGATGACCTCAGCATCGTCGAGCTGCTGCGGGACTTTTTGGAAAATGACCGGTTTCATGTTTTAACGGCCGGCAGCGCGGAGGAGGCGTGGAGCTTGTTCCGGCAGCATGCCGTCCATGGCATGATTGTGGACATTATGATGCCGGGGCAGGACGGGTTCGAGCTGTGCCGCCGGATTCGGGCGGAAAGCGACGTGCCGATTCTGTTTCTGAGCGCGCGCAGCGGCGATATAGACAAGATCCGGGGGCTGACGCTCGGCGGCGACGATTATATCGTCAAATCCGCGTCCCCCGGCGAGATCGTGGCCCGCGTAAAAGCCGTATTGCGGCGTTCCGCCGCCGGGACGGCGGGCAGAAGAACGGTGCTCGATTACGGGAGCCTCAAGCTGGATCTGTCCGCCCGGGTCGTAGAAGCGGGAGGGCAGACGGTCATGCTTACCCCGAAGGAATACGAGCTGCTGCGGTTGTTCGCCGAGCATCCGAGACAGGTGTTTACGTACGAACAGCTGCTGGACAAGTTTTGGGACGGGGTGGGAGACAAGCATACGGTCCGCGTCCATATGAGCCGGCTGCGCGAGAAGATTGAAGCGGATCCGAATGAGCCGCAATATTTGGTCAACGTATGGGGCGTCGGATACCGCTTCGAGGGAGGCCCGGCATGACAACGATGCGCATTCGCACGTTTACGGTGCTGTGTCTGGTTCTTCTCCTGTTCTTGCCGTGGACTTTTTTTGTTGCCGCCCACTATGCGGTTACGCAGTCGTTCAGCTTTGAAACGAGCCACTCGCAAAAGGAACGGCTGCAAGCCCATCTGAACGAGACGATCCGCCTGATCGAATCGGATCCGGCATGGTCGGACCCGGCCTGGCAGCAGCAATTGCGCGATCGATTGCGGCAGGCGAAGGCGGATATGGACATGCGAACGGCGGCGGACTCCAATGCGGTGCAGGTAGCTGCGGCGTTCGCCGGGGTATTGCTCGCTTTTGCCATCGCAGCCTTCGGGATGAGAAGGTTTCTGCTGACGCCCCTGGAGCGGATGAGCCTTGCCGCAAGGCAAATCGCCGGCGGAGATTGGGAGGTGCGGATTCCCGCGTCCCGAATCGCGGAAATCGCCGAGGTGCGCGAAGGGTTCGACGTCATGGTCAAGGGGCTTCGGCAATCGTACCGGAAGCAAGCGGAATTGGAGGAGGAACGGCGCTTTGTTATTGCGGCGGTCGCGCACGATTTGCGAACGCCCCTGTTCGCCCTGCGCGGTTATTTGGACGGCCTGATTCAAGGCATCGCGCAAACTCCGGAGAAAGCCGCTCAATATTTGGCGGTATGCAAGGAAAAATCGGAGCAGCTGGACCGGCTCGTCGAGGACCTGTTTACGTTCACGAAGATGGACTATATGGAAAACAAACTTGAGCGTGAAAAGATCGATTTCGGCCTGATGATGAGGAAATCGATAGACAGCTTGAGTCCGTCGGCCCGGCGCAAAAATATTACGATCTCGAACGATGTCCTGGACGGGTGTTTCGCAGGCGGGGATGCGCATCTGTTGGAGCGCGCCATAAGCAATCTGCTGGACAATGCGGTCAGGCATACGCCTGTTCACGGCGAAATTATCGTTCGCTGCTATAAGGAAGGCGGCCAAGTAAAGTTTTCGGTGCGCGACACGGGGCCGGGCTTCTTGCCGGAGGAGCTGCAGCGCGTGTTCGAGCCCTTATATCGCGGAGAGGCATCCCGCAATCGTTCGACCGGCGGCAGCGGCTTGGGATTGACGATTGCGCGAAAAATCGTCAGGCGCCATGGAGGGGAGCTGAAGGCGGGCAACCATCCGGAGGGCGGCGCCCTGCTGACGGGCTGGCTTCCTGAGGCAGGTCCGGAACAGTGTTAGTCATCTTGGCAAACCAGCATTTTGGGCGATATATCGTTCATCTCCATGGATTAGATCATGCTGCAGCATTGATTTGAACGACATATCGTTCATCTCCATGGATTTGACCATGCTGCGGCATGATTTGAACGACATATCGTTCATCTCCATGGATTAGATCATGCTGCAGCATTGATTTGAACGACATATCGTTCATCTCCATGATTCGGCGATTCTACAGCGTTGACGTAGATGATTATTCGACCAAGTTGATGGTTCACCGGTAGCTTCCAGCATAGCCAGTTCGGTTAAAGTTGCAGTTGGGAAAATAACCCAATTTAATTATGAGAGACGAACCTTTACGAGAGACGAACTAACGGCCTTATTTACTTGCGGAACTGAAGGGACGAACGTGCGACCTTATTTATTTCGAAGAGGCTGGGAAGCGTAGAGTCAGTTTATGTCAGTCTGGCCAAAAAGCTCGCCCGATGCGATTGGCATCGGACGAGCTTTTGAATTTCGTATGAAACGTCTTCCGCTATTTCACGGTAATAACCGCCTGGGCCGGCTCCAGTCCTTCCGATTCCGCTGTTACGATCAAACGCCCCGGCTCGGTTGTCGTTCGGACGTAGGCAAGCAGCTTGCCGCGGAAGGTATTGCGGGATCTGGAGCTGTACGGCTCCAGATCCTGCGCGTTCCCGTTTTCCAGGCCGAGAATTTCGCCCGGCCCTTCGACCGACAGTCGAACCGGATATTCGCCCGGATAGACCGGATTTCCATCGGCGTCGGTCAACTGGAGCTCCACGTGCGCGATACTCTGTCCGTCGGCCGCCAGCTCGGCCGCGTCGATGCTCATCTGCAGCATCGACGGGTTGGAAGCTGTCACCAGCTCGTATGTGCAGCTTTCTCCGCTGCGGCTGCGGGCGACGAGTTGCAGCGAGCCTTCCTCGTAGTCCGCCTCCCAGGCCAGATAGAGGCGGGGAGCGTCCGCAAGTCTTTTGATCCCTAACGATCGGCCATTAAGAAAGAGCTCGGCTTCTTCGCAATTGGTGTAACCGAACACTTCCATCCGGTCTCCTTCGTTCCAGTTCCAGTGGGGAACGCTGCCGTACCGTCTGCGTTCCGCCGGCTGATCATCTTGGCCTAGCTTCGAGGCGGTTAGATACGCCGTCGGTTTGTCGCTCCACAAGCTTTTGCGATAGTAATAGCCCGGCTTTTCAAAGCCGGCAAGATCCAAAAATCCGGGTTGCGCGACCCGAATCGGCCAGCCGTGGGCTTCTCCCATATAATCGATTCCGGTCCAAATAAATTGGGCGCTGATGGCGTCGTTGTCCCGGACGGCAAGCCAGGCGTCCAGTCCCGGGCCGTTCTCGCTTCCGTAAATGACCCTTCCCGGATATTTGGCGAGGTCATCCTTATACAGATGCTCCTTGTAATTGTAACCGACGACATCGAGCGCATCCGCGTATCCGGTCAGGTTGGACAGCTCCGGGAAGGCGAGCGCCGCCGTAACCGGTCTCGTCGTGTCGCACTCCTTGACGTATTTCACCAGCCGCTTGGCAATGACGGTCAGCCGCTCGGCATTCGGCTTGTTCGGGTCGTACCGGCGTTCGGCCGCCGGCTTGTTGGCATCGTTGTTGCCCGTCATCGTTTCGAAGTAAGGGTGGCAGTAGGGGTCGTTCGGATAATCGACTTCATTGCCGATGCTCCACAAGATGATGGAAGGATGGTTGCGGTCCCGCAGCACCATCTCCTTCATGTCCGCTTCGCCCCACTGCGGAAAATCTTCATAATAGCCGAAATGCTTGGGCGGGTACACATTATGTCCGACGGACCATTTGTTTTTGACCCCTTCCCATTCGTCGAACGCCTCGTCGATGACGAGAAATCCCATTCGGTCGCACAGGTCGAGCAAGTTCGGCGCCGGCGGATTGTGACTCATGCGAATGGCGTTGCAGCCCATTTCCTTCAGCTTCTCCAGCCTGCGAACCCATACCCGCTCAGGAACGGCGGCGCCGAGGCAGCCCGCGTCGTGATGGACGCACACGCCTTTCATTTTCATCGAAACGCCGTTCAGGAAAAATCCTTTGTCCGCGTCGAACGTAAACCAGCGGATGCCGACGCTTGTGTCCACCCGGTCGATCACGGCGCCGTTCTTTATAATTTCCGTCCGCATCGAGTAAAGGTATGGCGTATCCGGCGACCATAATCGAGGGCTGGCAGCCTGGATAAGTTGATCGATAGACCCGCTGTCCCCGGACGTCACGTGCAACGGGCTTTCCACCGATCCGACAATCGCACCGCTGTCGTCCCGCAGCGTATTCCGGACGCTCACCGTTTCATCCGCCTCCGAATCGTTGGACAGACGAACGTTAACGGATACGGCCGCCCGTTCGGCGGAAACCTCCGGCGTCGTGATGAACACGCCGTAGCGCTCGATATGGACAGGGTCCGTAATGGTCAGATAAACGTCCCTGTAAATGCCCGATCCGGTAAACCACCGGGAATCGGCAATATCCTTATGGTCGACCTTGACCGCAATGACGTTATTCTCCTCGCCGAAGTAGACCATATCGGTAATATCATAGGTGAAGGTGCTGTAGCCGTAAGGCCGCTTGCCGATGTAGTAGCTGTTGCACCATACTTGGGAGTTGTTGTATACCCCTTCGAAGGTGATGTAGACCCGTTTGCCCTTGAGTTCCGCAGGCAGAGCCAGCCGCTTCCGATACCAGCCCGTCCCTCCCGGCAAATAACCGGTGCCGCTGGAATGCTCTTGCGAGAACGGCTCTTCGACGGACCAATCGTGAGGGAGCGTTACATCGCGCCAGCCCGAATCGTCGAAGCCTCTATACCATGCTCCGGGTTCGTCTCCTCTGTAAAATTTCCAGTTCAAATTTGCTTGCTGCACGATTCGGCCGCTGCTCATCCTGCTGCTCCTCCTCCATTGTATGTATTCACAAAATTGCATATCGACACCTGGCGGTTCGAGTCCATTATAATGCTATAATAGGGCGGACGAAATAAATCATATTGCTGAATGCATGCACAAAATTGCTGCGGGAGAGAAGGCCATGATCAATATTTCCGGAAATGCGCATGAACATTGGTACGAGGATGGGGTCGACAATCGGGACCAGACGCTGGCAGTCAATTGCTGCGGCTATCAGAAGCTCGTGACGAAGGATTTGGCCCGTCAGCGGGAACGGGGAAGGGTCGATTGCCAGCTGATTTACATCGCCGGGGGGAAGGGATGGTTTCGCTTCGGCGGGCAGATGACCGAAGTGCACGCCGGACATCTGGTCGTCTACGCGCCCGGCCAGCCGCAGCATTACAAGTATTACGCCAAGGATGGCGTCGAGGCGTATTGGCTTCATTTTACGGGTTATGCCGCGGTAGAACATTTAAGGCGCTTCGGGCTTCTCGACCGCGAGGTCCATGCGGCGGGGCTGATCGACGAAGCGGCGGCTCTGTACAAGAAGATCATTCAGGAGCTGAATGCCAACCGGCCATTTCGCGATGCGATGACATCCGCTTATTTGCTGGAATTGCTCGCGCTGTTCGGCAGGCGGCTGCAGAGCGCGTCGGACAGAGGAAAGGCGGACCGCCATGCGGATATGAACCGAATCGTCGAATGGATGCACGAAAAGTACAATCAGAATTTGGTCATGGCCGATCTCGCCCAAGCCTGCAGCTTGAGCCTGTACCGGTTTATTCATAAATTCAAGGAAGCGACCGGCACGACGCCGGCGAATTATTTGAAACATATTCGGATGAACGAGGCGAAAAAGCTGCTCACGGAAACTTCGCTTCATGTGAAGGAGGTCGCCTCGATCGTCGGTTACGACAATCCGCTCTATTTCAGCCGGGTATTCGGAAGCACGGTCGGCATGCCGCCCAGCCGTTACAAGGAACGGTTTCAAGGGGCGAAGCCGGAATAAGCTTTGCCGGAGATTTGGGGAAATAACGATACGCGTCTCCGCCCGCGCCCGGGCTTTACGCCGTTACCGGCACAGCCCGGCTTGTCCGCGGAATCGGCGTTTTTAGGGGCCTGTCAGGGTTGGATAAACATAGCGATTAATAATTTACATAAATATTATCTTGTTATACTATGGATGGATGACGCTTTGCCAGAGAGATAAAGGGGGAGTGGGAAGTGAAATCGTCCGAAAGCGATTCAACGCGCAAGTCGTATTGGTGGGCGTTGTCTTTCCTGCGGCCGTATGTCAGGAAGATCGCTTGGCTTGCGCTGTGCGGCCTGCTTGCGGTGGGGGCCGAGACGCTGACGCCGAAGGTTATTCAATACATCATCGACCATGTGATCGAAGCGGGCGACGTGTCGCTTTTTTTCTGGCTGATCGGGCTGCTCGTCGCCGTGAACCTGCTGATGCTGGCCGCCAAGAACATCCGCAATATTTTGCAGCGGACAATCGGGGAATATGCGGCGCGCGACATGCAGATGGCGATCTTCCGCCACTTGCGCCGGCTCGGCTTCGCCTATTACGAGCGGAATCCCGCGGGCGAGACGCTGTCGATGTTCAACTCGGAGGTTATGTCGGTCCAGCGCATCTACCGCCAATATTTGCCCGGCATTATCGACAATATTTTATTCGTGTCCGTGGCGGTCGGCATGCTGCTGGCAATCAACGGCTGGCTGACGCTCATCATGGTGCCGACGTTTGCGCTTTATTATTTGTTCGGACCGTACTTCGAGCGCAAGGCGGCTTATTACGGGAAGCTGTCCGGCAAAGGAAGGATCGCGTTCAATCAGAAAGTCTATGAAAGCGTATCCGGATTTCGCGAGTTTCGCGCCTTCGGCTCGCAGCGCTGGTATCACGAACGGACGTATGCGGAGCACAAGACGTGGGCGCGCGACTACTTGTCGGCGGCAACGTACGGCTTCGCGCGGGGCAGCTATCGGCGGGTGACGTTTTATCTCGGGGCGATCGGCTTGTTCGTAACGGGTTATTATTTGCATCGAGCCGAACTGATCTCGCTCGGGGAGTTTGTGGCGTTTACGCTGCTGTATATGACGGCGATGTTCAGGCTGACCGTGCTGGTCACGCAGCTGACGGAGCAGCGGCTCATCATTCATCAGACGGCTCCGTTGTATGAATTCATGAACAAGCCGGTCGAGATCGACGACCCGGCGGAGCCGGCCGAGCTGCCGGACGTGCGGGGACGGCTGACGTTCGAGGATGTGCGCTTCGGTTATCCGGAACAGCCGCCCGTCATTAAGGGCTTCAGCCTGGACATCAAGCCCGGGGAAAAGGTCGCCTTCGTCGGCTCAAGCGGCGGCGGCAAGACGACGCTGTTCAAAATGATCGGCCGCTTCTACGATCCGACCGGCGGCGCGATCCGGCTGGACGGCGTGCCGATCGGTCAGCTGACGCTTGCCACGCTGCGCGAATCGATCGGTTACGTATTTCAGGAAACGTATTTGTTCGGTTCCTCCGTGAAGGAAAATATTCGCTTCGGCCGTCCGGACGCGACGGACGACGACATCGTCGAAGCGGCCAAGGCCGCCTATGCGCACGATTTCATTATGGCCCTGCCGGAAGGATACGACACGAAGGTCGGCGAGCGCGGCATGAAGCTGTCCGGCGGGCAGAAGCAGCGGATCGCGATCGCGCGCATGTTCATCAAGCAGCCGGCGATCATCCTGCTGGACGAAGCGACCTCGTCGCTCGACAACGTCAGCGAATACGAAGTGCAGCAAGCGCTCGACCGGGTGCTCGTCGGACGGACGACGATCGCGATCGCGCACCGGCTGTCGACGGTGAAGCATTTTGACCGGATCGTGTTCGTCCATGAAGGGCGCGCGGCCGAGGTCGGAACGTACGAAGAGCTGATGGCGCGCAAAGGGCTGCTCTACGAGCTGGAGCTCGGCAACGGCGCGGTGCGGGAGGAGGCGGGCGTATCATGAAGTACGGCAAGTTTATTTGGCGCAACCTGATGATCGTCAAGCGCACTTACGCAGCCGTGCTGCTGCTGCTTGCTCTTGAATCGGTGTCGAACTATACGCTCGTTTACGTGCAGAAGATCCTCATCGACGACGTGTTCGGCCAGCAGAAGTTCGAATGGCTTCCTGCGGTTATCGCCGTGTTCGCAACGGCGGGCATCGTGCATGCGCTTATGTTTACGCTGACGAGCCGGCAGCTCGTCCGCAACGAGTTTGCGATCAGCCATTCGCTGCTGCGGGGGATGCTCGGTCGGATCGAGAACGTGCCGGTCGGCCGGTTCGGGCGGGAGCGGAACGGCAAGTATGTGTATACGATGACGCAGGATTTGTTCAATACGGCAAGCTTTATGGGTTGGCAGCTGCCGCGCGGCGGGCAGGAAATATTGAACCTCATTATCCTGATCGGGTTTATCGGCTTCGCCAGCCCGACGCTGCTGCTGATGGTGCTCGGCATGTGCGTCTTCTATATGGCCGCCGGCTATTACTTCACGCCCAAGCTGAAGGAAGCGGCGAAGCGGGTATCCGAGCGGCGCACGGCGCTGCTCATCCAGATCGAGGAGGGCGTCGCTTCGACGCGCGAGGTGGTTGCGTTCCATCGGTTGAAGTGGGAGGAAAAGCTGTACCAAAAGATGTTCGGCCGTTATTTCGATCAGATCATGGAGGAAGCGCGGCTGGTCAACCGGCAAATGCGCTGGAGCGACCCGATGAAGTGGGGCATCGGCCTGACCGTGCTCGGCTACGGCGGCTACGAACTGATGCAAGGACGGATGTCGGTGGGCACATTCGTTGTCGTGTTTCAGTTTGCGACGCAAATGTCGGATTCGTGTTATAACGTGTTTCAGTTTTTTATGGGCTTTTCCAGCCATATGGCGTATATGGACCGGGTAAACGGCGTGCTGGAGATGGAGCAGCAGGAGCGCGGCCGCTTGAAGCCGCCTGCCGGAGCCAGGCCCCTGTCGTTCGACGCGGTTCGGTTCCGCTATGCGGAAGAGCTGCCGGACGTCATACGGGAGCTGTCGGTCGAATTGCCGGCGGGACGCAAGATTGCCTTCGTCGGCACGAGCGGCGGCGGCAAATCGACCATCGCCGGGCTGCTTGTCCGGTTCTACGATCCGTCGGCCGGCACGCTGGCGATGGACGGCATACCGGTGCGGGAGCTGGAACGGGACGAATGGGCGTCGCGCATGTCGATCGTGTTCCAGGACCCTTACATGTTCCCGGATACGATACGGGCCAACCTGCTGCTCGGTCGCGAAGGGCTGTCCGATGCGGATATGGAGGAGGCTTGCCGGATCGCCCAAATCGACGGGTTTATACGCGGGCTGCCGGACGGCTACGATACGCAGGTCGGGGAGAGAGGCATCAAGCTGTCGGGCGGCCAGCGCCAGCGGCTGGCCATTGCGCGGGCCATCCTCGGCGATCCCGACATCCTTGTGCTCGACGAGGCGACGTCCGCGCTCGATCTGGAGACGGAGCGGCGGCTGCTGGAGGAGCTTGACGAGCGGCGGCGCGGGCAGACGACGATTATGATCGCGCACCGGCTGTCGACGATCGAGAACGCCGACATCATTTACGTGCTCGACGCCGGAAAGCTCGCCGACAGCGGCACGCACGAGGAGCTGCTGGCGAAGCCCGGCGGCGTCTACGGCGAGCTTCTGATGGCGCAGCGATAGGTCGCGGCTTTGTGAGATTACGTTAAATATAACAGGGTTAACGCGCCGTATTCACAGGAATGCGGCGCGAGACCGCATGCTGACGGAAAGCCGTCTGCTTCGTTTATGTTGCGGCTGTTAAATGATACGGATACTGCTCTATGCCTGGAATCGTATAGATTCTGCCAAAGCCTGCATCGATAAGTGCTTGTGCCGCTGCAGAACTTCGATACCCCCTTTGGCAGTAAAGTATAATGGGAGTATCCTTTCTGCCGCATACCGAGAACGGGTTATTCGATAGTTCTTGTAACGGTATGCTGATGCTTCCCTGTATATGCCCCGTCTTATAATCTTCATTCGTCCGCACATCGACAAGCATGGCAGTACGATCATTGAACATCAGTTCCCGCGCTTCATCGGGGGACAGATGCTTACTTTGAAATTTTCTGCCCCCAGTCTGAGGAACACGCTGATCCTTATCAAGCATTCTTGCAACAACGGCTGCAGCCTCCGCTTGAGTCAAGCTGCCCGCAGCATCGAATAGGTTAGGGCCGCGTCCGAGCATGATGCCTTTCACATACATCTGCGCTATATGCATCACGCAGGTACGGCAGGAATATAAGTCCTTGAGATTTTCTGCCGCCGACCATTCGTACTCATCTCTTTCTCCGAATTCCGTTAAAAGCGCCTCATGAACGATTCTTGCAGCGGAACGGCGTTCAATGGGTTTGCTTAGGTTTGTGAGATCATAGTCCTCTATGATTCCCTTATACAACGCGTAATCCATATAACCCGATGACCGGCATTCACGCGTTGGCTCTATATGGCCTTTAATACTTCGAATAACCATTGTCACAAACTGTGCAGTCGTCACCTGCTCCTCGGGATGAACGAAGCGGTCGTCTATGGCTGTCATCATCCTATTGCACAGGAGTAACTCTAATCGTTACGTTGTCATAGGCGTCAATACCTGTAACCGAGAAGGTGCTTGAAAGGCTTGTCGAAACCTTGCCTGTCCATAAATCCTTCAGGCGATAGCTTGCAGCTTGTTTGAATTTATCCGCATCCATCATTTTGGGCCCAATATAGTCGATAATGCGGCTTACATCAACGGAATGCTCCTTTGTATCTCTTGAGTTGCCGAGATTTATAAAGGACAGTGCAATATCTCCGTTAGCAAGAGGTTTTACAAGAATGTCAACACGGTTGTTATTGGCAATATAGGCCGTATCGGGGTTGGTATTATCGATGGAGCAGTAAATTCTTTTGGCCTGAATACCGAGGGCATCCTGATTCAAAGCGATGACCTCTTGGTTCGCAATAACCGTCCATAGCTCGTCACCTTTTGTCATTCGTCTTAAATCCATTCCGAGCATAATCGGGGAATTCATCATACACCACATCGTCATATGAGTTTTACTCATGGTAGTTGTAATCCCGTTCATCCCGATGACAAGCATGTCGGGATCGTTCCACCCCTTGTCAAGTCCGGCAAACTCGTCCATAATAACCGCCTTGTTGTATTGCGAGGTTATACTTGCGGTATGGTTTGAACTCCATTCGGCGGAGCCCGGATCACCGTCCGAGCCGACATGGAACGTAATATCATTAAGAATGCGCCATGAGTCTCCAACCTTATATCCCCAATTATGCGGCTGCGTTTTACCCCATTCGCAGATGGAGAATACAATATCATGGTCAGGGTCGGCCTTGTTCAAGCCTTCGAGCAAAGCCGCATACGAATTAAGGGTATTTTCCTGTCTTCTGTGATTCATAAGACGAATAATATTTTCTCCCTTATTTAAGGATACCGTTATTTCTTCCGAATCTGCAAAGGCAGTTGTACTTTGGGTAAGAGGAAGCAACTGATCGAAATATCGGGTTTCATGATCGGCGTTTCCTACTGCAAGCTGAAGCCAACGTCCGGTGCCTTCCTCCTCGCCGCTTGCATAATGTACCGTAATGGCGTATTTTCCGCCGGCCGGCGCATGCACCGTAAACGCAAGCTCGCCCCAGCGGTCGCCCACAGGTGTTGTGCCCACGTTCGTTCCGTCGAAGGTACCGATATTGGTCACATAGTCGCCGCTGTTTTTTGATGCCGCCTGACCTAAAAGCACACCGTCCTTAACTGCATTTAAAGTGATTTGCAGTCCTTCACCCGCAACCGTTATGCTTCTGATATTCGGGGCATAGGAATATTTTGCATTCTTGGAGTCCGAGAACGTCGCATTGTCCCAAAGGTAATAGCAGTTATCCACCTTTAGAAAGTCAACTCCCCAGTCCATATAAGACCTCGTGTCGACATCCTCAAAGCCGCAAGTGCCTACCGCAGAGCCTGCACAAAGATTTGTACCGATATCATTGTACATGCCGAATTTAAGTCCCTTGCTGTGGATATAATCGGATAATGCCTTAAAGCCGCTTGGGAATTTAATCGTTTCATTGGAAAGCAATCCGTTTACGCGTTCGGACTTGTAGCAGCCGTCATCGAGCACGACATACTTGTATCCCAGATCCGCAAGCCCCAAATCAACCATGGCGTCTGCCATTGCCTTTGTGAGCACCTCGTTGTTCTTGCTGCCAAAAGCATTCCAACTGTTCCAGCCCATGGCGGGGAGGCGTCCCTGCTTTTTATTTAAAAGCACCTTGCCGTTTGAGAAAGCCGGAAACATGTAATCGGGATCCGTGATCTCGTCCGGCGCAATCCTGGATGTAGCTCTAGCCGATCCTTTGTCCATTAGAAATCCTCCTTAAACTTGCATTTTCATTGTTATGTTAGGACAAATACAGGTGTTAATAAATAGGTTTTTATCGAGTGATTATGGGGAAATGTGATATATTAATTTCGGGAGCTGATTTCAATGAAACTCTATTATGCCCAAAGCCCTTTAATCTCATCGGATCTATATCCCATGCAATATGGCGAACAGCAGTGTGACCGCGGCTATTCCTTTGGACCTGCAGTACGCAACTTTTATTTAATCCATTACATCTACAGCGGGCAAGGCGAATTGCATATTAACAACAAAGCTTATAAGGTGCACGCGGGGCAGTTTTTTCTGATTTATCCGAAAGAAACGGCCTATTATAAGGCAGACGATCATGAGCCATGGCTGTATCGCTGGATTGAGTTTGACGGGAGCTTTTCGGAAAAGCTTATGACGGTGACAGGCTTCTCGCACGAAAACCATGTTATAAATGATGATAATGGCGTTGGAAACGCGCTTAAGAATGTAATCGATTTAGGCTGGTCTGACTTTGAAACGATCATGATCCATTTTTGGTCATTTATCGCGGCGCTAACGAAGGGGAAATTATTAAAGAAAGATGAGAACAGAGCAGAACTGTATGTTTCCAATGCAAAAAATTATATTAGAAGCAATGTTCACAAAAGGATATCCGTTTCTGAAATAGCCCATTTTTTAAACATAGACCGCAGTCATCTGGCGCGTATCTTCAAAAGCATTTGCGGCATAAGCACACAGCAGTTCATTATTTCTCTGAAAATGGAAATGGCTTCGCAATCGCTCAAAAAAAGCAGTATGACCATTAAAGAAGTTGCGAGCAGTGTCGGATACGACAATCAGATGGAATTTTCGAAGCTGTTTAAAAAACACTTTAACAGGACTCCCACACAATGGAGAGAAGAAGAATTCTTTCAACAGTCCATCAATAACTATGAGATGTTGCAGGATCAAAAAAAATGACGCACGAACGGGTGCGTCATTTTTTTGCCGCTTGGTAATCCTGTCATTAGTTTGGATAGCCTGTTATTATTCCAGCTCAACCCGGAAGACGACCGGCATTGAGCTCGTCACCGAAGCCGTCCGGATGGTCAGCGCTTCATCGTCCCGCTCCCAAGCCGGCATTTCATCGAAGCCGAGTACGCGAATATTTCGGATGACGCCGTGATAATGCGGGGAATGCTCTTTCAGCGAGCGGATGCTTACGACGCCGTCATCCGGCCACGCCATAACCGTCGCGTATAGATAACGGCCTTTCCTTGTAAAGCGAATGTCCTTGCTCGTGAAGTCAGTGGCCGTGCCGTCTGTAAATTGGCCTTCCTTAACTTCCGTCGGTCCTTCGCCGGACGTTTTCCAATACGTCGTGCCATAAATGGCTTCGCCGTTGATTTGCAGCCATTCGCCTATGGCAAGCAATATTTCCCGGTCCTCTTCGGGGATCGTGCCGTCCGCTTTGGGACCGATGTTAAGCAGCAAGCTGCCGTTTTTACTGACGATATCGACCAGATTTTGAATGAGCTCCGCCGGCGATTTATAATCGTTGTTCGGAGTGTAACACCAGGAGTTTCTTGCAACGGCCGTATCGGTTTGCCAAAAGTAAGGTTTCAGCTCCGCGAATTGTCCTCTTTCCACATCGGGTACGGCAGTGCCGAACAGGAAGGCGTCATGCTTGTAATTGATGGCAACGGGGCATCCCCATTCCTCGCCTTTATTATAGTAATAGGCCGCAAATTTCTTCAGATACGGCTTAAAGGGAACCGTATGAATCCACCAGTCGAAATAAAACACCTTGGGGCGGTAACGATCCACGAGCTCGCAGCACCGAAGCAGCCAGTCCTCCAGATATTCCTGACTCGGAGGGGACTCCGGCTCCAGGTTCTGGTGATCAGGCTCGGGCATTGCCGGCCAGTAGAAGTCGCCGCATGCGAGCGGTTCATGGATATCCGAATCGAATGCTTTGCCGTGGGACATAAAGAACCAATGCTCCGCACGGTGTGAAGAGACGCATAACTCCAGACCTTTATGTTCGAACGCGGTTTTCATCTCGGCGAGAAGATCCCGCCTTGGCCCCATCTCATAAGCGTTAAACCGGGACAGCTCACTCTTGTACATTTGAAAACCGTCATGATGCTCGGCAACGGGCATCACGTATTTGGCTCCGCTGCGGCAGAACAATTCTGCCCATTCCTCCGCATGAAACCGCTCCGCTTTGAACATCGGAATAAAATCTTTGTATCCGAACCGTTTATGTTCTCCGTAAGTGCGGATATGATGCTCGAACTCCTCGGTGCCTTGGATATACATATTGCGCGGGTACCATTCGTTTTTAAACGCGGGTACCGAATAAAGGCCCCAGTGAATAAAAATACCGAATTTGGCGTTCCTGTACCAATCGGGAACCCGAATCGAAGCGAGTGAGTCCCAATCGGCCTTGAATCGTCCGTTGTCAATGGTATGCTCGATCTCTTGCAACCGCTTTGTTCTGTCCATTCGCAAATCCTCCCTCCGGCTAATTCGATCTTATGATAGCTTAAAGGCTAGCCGGAAAGAATGGATAATCCTCATGTCTTGTTGTAGATTATTAACCTGTTGCCGATGAGGCATGCCGGATCGAACCGAGTCCGGCGTATTTCGTTGTGCAGCGTTATTCCAAAGGCTGGCTCCGAACGGTGTCCGAATTCAGACCATAGGTTTGCCGGTATGCGGACGGGGAAAATCCGGTCATCGACTTAAACAGTTTGGACAAGTAGGATATATCGGGAATTCCGACGGAGCCGCCAATCTCGGAAATGGGAAGATTTGTTGCCGTCAGAAGCCACTTCGCTTCCTCAATCCTTTTTTTGTTGATGTACTGAATCGGTGAAGAGCCTAAGCGGCGCTTGAACACGCGGATGAAATAATTGGGATGCAGGTGCGCTCTCTCGGACAGTTCCTTGAGCGTCAAATTGTTGCGGAAATGCTCGTGAATGTAGGCGACAACCGACTGAAGCGGTTCGGACACCGCTGCGGGTTGAATGCCTTCATCGCTATAGTGCGCGTGTTCCACGTAATATGCGATCAATTTATACAAAGCGGCTTTAAGCAGCAACGGAGAAGTTAAACGACCGGATGTCTCGCAAGAGAGCAGGTCTTGAAACAGTCTTGCGGGCTGTTCGTCGTCGCGAGTATCGATGGAGCAAGGCGCTTGCAGCAGATCGAACAGGTTATGTTCTCCGATTCGGGCCGTAAAGTGGCACCAATATTTCGTAAATCGAGGTCCGCTCGTACAGGCATACGATTGCTTCACTCCCTGCGGCATCAGAAACCATTCGCCCGGCCGGGGATAGTATTCCGTGCCGCCGATTTTCAGCCAGCCTTCCCCGTCGCAAATCAAATAAAATTTGTTGTAATCGGGTGTATAGTCAAGGTCTTGCCAATCGGACCACACCTGGTTGTATCCCATGGCGGTCACGTTGACTTGAAGGTTTGCAAGATAGAGACGAATCAGCTGCAGTCGGGAACTGTTCATGACGTTCACTCCGGTTATGGGAATTGGATGGGCATTACCTCGATCATATCACAAATATAAAGGATGGGAGGGGGAGGATCCTCCTATCAAAATCGTTCTGACTTTTCTTCGCTGCCTGGGGAATTGAAACCCTTTTCTATAAATATATATCGAATGGCAAGCCTAAATCGCACTTTGGAACGATTGGAGGCTGACGATCATCGGGAGGGGCATGGAACCGGTCGCAAAGATCGTTAGATCGACGCATATCCGGCAAGGCCGCGAACGAAACGAAGAGAAGGAGGAGATGGCATGGCAGTAAGAAAAAAATCGCTCAGAATTATTTTGTTAACGCTTTCATTATTTTTTGCAACGGTCGCTTCGGGTTGGAATCCGTCCGCATCGGCTGAAACGCCCGATTTCAGGCAATTGAACGCATCGCAAATCGTATTTGAAATGGGCGCAGGCTGGAATTTAGGCAATCAGCTGGAAGCGACGATCAACGGCACGCCCAGCGAAACGGCTTGGGGCAATCCTGTCGTCACGCAGGCTCTCATTCAAAAGGTAAAAGAGGCGGGCTTCAAAACGATCCGCATTCCCGTCTCGTATTTGAATCATATTGGAAGCGCACCCAACTATACGATTAATGCCACATGGCTGAACCGGGTGAAGACCGTTGTTGACTACGCTTACAACGAGGGCTTGTATGTCATTGTGAATATTCATGGAGACGGCTACAATTCGGTTGCCGGTTCCTGGCTTCTGGTCAACTCGAGCAATCAGACGGCGATTCGGGCCAAATACCAAAAAGTATGGGAGCAGATAGCCAATACGTTTGCAAACTATGACGAGCGATTGATCTTCGAATCGATGAACGAAGTGTTTGACGGCACTTACGGCACACCGAATTCGGCATATTATTCAAACCTTAACGCCTACAACCAAATCTTCGTCGACACCGTCAGGCAAACCGGCGGGAACAACAGCGCCAGATGGCTTCTCATTCCCGGCTGGAATACGAACATCGATTATACCGTAGGCAATTACGGATTTGCGCTTCCTTCGGACAATTACAGATCGTCGGCCATCCCGGCATCTGAGAAGAGAATTATGATCTCCGTCCATTATTATTCACCTTGGGACTTCGCCGGAGAGGAAAACGGCAACATCACCCAATGGGGAGCGACCGCGACCAACCCTTCGAAAAAATCGACCTGGGGACAGGAAGATTATTTGGACGCGCAATTGTTATCCGCCTACAACAAATTTGTCACGCAAGGTTATCCGGTAGTCGTCGGCGAATTCGGTTCCATCGACAAAACGGCTTTCGATTCATCGAATGCCGCTTATCGCGCGGCGTATGCCAAGGCGGTTGCCGAGGCTTCAAAGAAATACGGCGCCGTGCCGGTCGTTTGGGATAACGGCCATAATGGGCAGTACGGCTTCGCATTGTTTAACCGGTCCAACCTTACAATTACGCAGCCTGGCATTATTAATGCGATCATGAGCGCGATGAATACCTTTAAAATGAAAAATGCGGCGACCGACTTGTATATTGACGGGATGGGCCGCACCGGCAACGGGTCGAATGCGGGCCAATGGAGCGCAAGCGCCAGCCACAATCAGAGGTGGGTCATGGAATATTACGGAAGCGGAAGCTATTACAAAATCAAAAATGCGGCGACCGGCCTGTATCTGGACGGGATGGGCCGCACCGCTAGCGGGTCCATATGCGGACAATGGAGCAACAGCAGCAGCAACAATCAGCGGTGGACGGTGGAGGCTTACGGCAGCCATTTCAGAATCAAAAACGTGGCGACCGGCCTTTATTTGGACGGCGGCGGCCACTCGGCGAACGGCGCCGATCTGAGCATGTGGAGCAGCAGCTCCAGCGCCAACCTGCAGTGGCAGTTCATCCATCCCTGATGGACAGCCGACGGCATGAAGAACGGGGACGCATTTCGCGTCCCCGTACAAAATTACGTTAAGGCAAGAAGAACCAAATTGTTATCGTTGGCTTCAACGGTAAAATCGACATTCCCTGTCCACATCTGTGCCTCAGTCGGCTAGAAACGAACGAGTTGCAGAATCAATGGCCGAGTAGGCCCAATGATCCGGCGATACATCCTCCCAGGCCGGATGCTCCTCGTCAACCGAAGGTCGGCTCCATGCCCGGTTGAACAAGGCAGCCGCTTCGGCGCGAGTGACCGCACGATCCGGCCGGAACGTACCGTCCTCGTATCCATCCAGCAAACCGGATTGCTTCGCCGCTGCGATATAGGAGGAAGCCCAATGCCCTTCCATGTCCGGAAAGACGGGACCGTTGCCCTGTGACGGCGTCAGGGGAAGCGACAGCATGCGGGCCGTTACAGCCGCCAGCTCCGCCCGGGTAACGTAAGCTTCCGGACGGAAGCTCGATCCGTCGCCCAGCATGAGACCCATCGACCGTACCGACGCAATGGCGGTGTACGCCCAGTGATGAGGCGGCACGTCGATATACTCCGCGTCACCGTGCATAACTTCCCCGATCACCGTAACGGTCCGGTTCAGAATAGCCGCCAATTCGGCGCGGGTAAGTTCCGCATCCGGCCGGAACGTGCCATCCGGATAACCGTTCATGTATGCCGCATATTCGGTTGCTTCAAGCTTCTCGGCATGGATCACCGAAAACGTGCTGAACTTTTCAACTTCGATTTCGATGCCGGCCGGCCGGCCGTTCTCGTCGAATTGGACGATGCCGCGCTGAAGCTTTTTCTCCCCGTCGCTGTGCTCAATGTATACGGCAATACCTGTCAGCCGCCGTTCGGCTTCCGCCAGGTTATCCGGTAATTCAAGGCCGGAAAGCGGGAAGAGAAGCTTCGTCTTGAAGCCGGTATAATTGGTTTCGATCGTCATCGGCTTGCCGAGCAGAATGACCGATCCGCCGTTGGCGGCTGCGAGTACGGCTTCCGCTTGCAATGTATTCTTCGCCGCTTCGTTTCGCTGTTCTTCATCGCGGATCGGCACCACGCGGAAATACAGGTCTTTCCCGTCCGCCTGCATCAAATGAAGCGATTCTTTCGACAACGATATTTCGACATCGGGCAGCTGAATCGTCAACTGGATGTCGCCCTCGGCCAACGCATGCACCGAAGCGGCGGGAATGTCGATGCGCTGCTCATCGGCAGGGCTGCCGGGCAGATCGGTCACGATGACGCGCACGTGATGCTGACCGTTCTTTCCGACGAGGCCGACCAATTGCTCCGCCTTGCCGCTGTCCAATAGAACCGAATCGACGGGTGCGCCCGTCGGCGAGACCGTGCGCTTGACCGGCACGCTCGCTACGGCCTCTCCCTGGTCGCCGCCCAGCTTCACGTCGACCGTCCGCACTTGTTCGCCGGAGCCGGAGCTGGAGCCGGAACCGGGGTACGGGTTATGCGGTTGGTTCGGCGAGGTTACGGTGACGGTGCCCTGCTTCAACACTTGAGCGTGCAGCTTCTCTGCATCGGCATTCACCAATTGCAGCGAATCGTCCGCCGCTATCGTCAACGGTCTGGAACCCGACTCCGCATCCGGCTTTATTCGGAACACGACGTTAAACAACGTGCCCGCTTGCCGAATGGGCGTCGACAGCGATTCGTCGATCCAAGCGACGCGCAGCGTACCTTGTGAGGCAGAGAGATGCCAATCTTCCGCCGTGATGGCGGTCATCGCGCCTTCAACGCCGACAACGTCCATAATATCGCTCGGATAAGCGATCTCCAATCCGAAGGCGGTAAGAGCTTGCAACGGCGTATCGACCGCAATCGGCGCTCTCACCGTTTGCCCGGCGCCGCCTTGCACATCGGGAACCCGGACGGCCGCATCATGGTGCCGGTCGTCGGCGGCTGCCCGCAGCAATGCCCCTGTCTTGCCGGTAACCCCCGACAGCTGCGGCGGATGTTGAATCCGCAATCCGGTAACGCTCTGCCGTTGATCCGAAACGTTCGCTCCATTGTTCGCATTGCGCAGCGCATCGATCGAATCGTATGGAGGGCCGCTTGTTGTAGATTGTCCGAGCGTGATGTCATACGTATTTAAGTCGTCGGAGCTGCCCCAGGAATTGCCTGTCAGCGTCATCGCCGATCCATCGATATAGATGCCGGTGTCCGTATTGTATATCAAATTATTGTTCAACTCGCCGGTAGTGCCGGCGAAAGCCTGCACACCGTGACGAAGATAGACCATGCCGTTTCCTTCGATCAACACATTTCGGGCATTCGCCGCGATCGTGATTCCGCTGTTGGCTTCCCACAGAGATTTCGGTCCTTGCTGCAACGGTCCGCCGAATATACTGTTCGTTATCTCGACGTTATCCCCTTCCACCAGCACCAAGGGCTTGGGTTGAATGAGCATGCCGGATACCATTATACTTTCGAGTGCGGTACCGTCAGCCGCCATGGCGATGTCGGAGCTCAGCATGATGCTGACCAGCGAAAAGCCCAGTTCGTGCGTCGCTCCCTGCAGTTTGACACCCGCTTTATTTATATTTACCGCTTGTGAAACGTAGTAAGTCCCCGGTTTCAAATAAATCGTATCGTTCTCTCCTGCTGCATCCAGCGCTTCGTGAATCGAACCGAAAGGCCTTTCTTCCGTGCCGTTTCCGTTTGCGGCCGACGGACTGACATACAAGGTCGTGCTGCCGGCCGCAGCGGCGGTCGCAAATGTCCATGGATTCGAAACGGAAATGCCGGCGTAGCGATTGCCCTGCGGATCAACAAAAGCGCCCTCGTCAATCACGATCCGATACTCCGTTTCAGCGGCCAGACCGTCCAGCGTCAGCGTCACCCTTGTGCCGGTGATTTGCACCTTCGGGTCTGTCGCCGGGAAGCTGTCGACCAAGCCGTCGGCATCCAGTACCCGAATATGCTTATCGGCCTGCGGCGACACCAGTACTGTAAAATCGATGATATACGCGTTCCCCGTATCCGTCGCCTGGTTAGGCGGAGTCAGCCCGAAATGCGTAAATGCAAACGTTTCTGTCTTGCCCAAATAGTAGCTTTGGATCAGTCGGGCGTCCGCCGCCGTAATTTGACCGTCTCCGTTTACATCGGCGAAGCTCTGCATAAAGCCGTTCAAAAGCGTTCCCGATGACGCCAAGTGCTTGTGAATAACGACGGCGTCGGCCATCGATACTTTCCCGTCGCCGTTCACATCGCCCAGCAGGGCCGGCCCCGGCTCCGCCGAAGCGGGGGACAGCGGGACCAAAGACCCACCCAACACGGATGCGATAACCAGCGCGGTCACTATCTTTTTTGTTGCGTTCATTTTCGATATCAGCTCTCCTCGTTACGGATTTGACAGGCTTTAGCGCTTTAACAAATATAACGCCCCTGCTCTCAACAAATAATGAACAGTCCGATAACAATGTCGAATAAAGATACTTGATCGGAAATATTGTCGTTGAACGGATAGGACCGGAGCGCTAGAATGAAGGTAACGATCCGAAATGAGTGCAAGGAAGTGAAGCATGAGCAAGCATCGCTGGTTGTTGGCGGGAATGATTCTATTATTTGCGATATTGACCGGCATGAATGTCTATCAATGGTTGAGACCGCTGTCGCCCTATCCGGCTGCGGTTGGCGGCGTATTGGACGCCGGAGGGTGGGACTTCGTATCGCAGGGAATCATTCCGCTGCAAGGCGAGTGGGAGTTCTATGAAGGGGTGCTGCTTGAGCCAGACGATTTTCAAGAAAATGGCGCAGCCTCAGCGGCAGCGCTCCGTTATTTGCAAGTGCCTGCCGGTTGGAAGAACGTCCTGCATTCGGAGGCGGGCAACGGCTTCGGAGCGGGTACGTACCGCTTGCTTGTCCATATCGATCAACCCGGCGTTTACAGCATCAGGGCCAAGAAGATTCGCTTGTCCAACCGAATATTCATGAACGGGGTCGAAATCGGCGGAAGCGGCCGGCCGGCTCTGACGGAACACACATTTGCGCCAAGCAATTTGCCGGTGTTCGGTACGGCCGAAGCGGGAGACGGGCCCGTCGAAATTATTGTGCAGGCAGCCAGCTTTCAATATATGGAAGGCGGACTTGTGCAGACGCCGGAGTTCGGCATTGCGGATCAGGTCATGCAGCGGAGAGATCACGACCGGCTCGCGGATACGATTTTGGTGACGGTGCTGCTCGTTTTCGGCTTATATTTTGGGGCGATGTTTCGGCAATGGGGCAAGGAGCCCTATTTAATGCATTTTAGCTTCTTCTGCTTGGCCGCCGCGTCGTTTTTCAGCATCGATAATGAGATTGTTGCGGCCGGCATCGTGCCTTCGCTGACGTTTCCGATTCTCCAAAAGCTGTTGTTTTTTCTTCCCTTGTCGGTGTTCCTGTTCTTTACCCAATATGTCTACACCTATTTGGAAGCGAGGGACAATCCTGTTTTTTTATGGCTTCGCCGCAGCATGTACATCCTTATGGCGCTGATCTGGATCGTCCCGAACTATTGGCTTGTCAGCTTGCGCGTGTTGGGCGTGCCGTTGTTTGCCGTTACTTTTGCGGTCATTTTGCACGCGATTTTTACGAGCCGCGGCAGAAGCCGCATGGCCGGCTACTACATGCTGGCCGGGGTGTTCTTTTTGACGACCGGATGGCTGTTTGCGCAGCTGCGCTATCAATTGGCGCTCGACAATCCCTATTATATGATCGCGACACCGCTGCTGCTCGTGTTCTCCCAGGCGTTTTTGATGTCGGACCGGTTCAGGGAGGCTTACGTTCAAAGCGAAGCGTTGGCCGAACGATTGATCGCTTACGACAGACAGAAGGACGAGTTTTTGGCCAAGACGTCCCACGAGCTTCGAACGCCGCTGCACGGCATCGTCAACTTGTCGCAATCGCTGCTGGACGACCGCCGTTCGCCGCTGCCGGCGGAGCATCGCGACAACATCTATTTGCTGCATCTGATGGGCAGAAGATTAGTCGGACTCGTGCACGATATGATGGACATGAACCGGATCCGATACGGTCAGCTTATGCTGCAGCGCAGGCCCGTCGATCTTCGAAGCTCCGTCCGGTTTGTGATCGAGACGCTGTCGCTGTCTTCGGCCAAGAAAGATGTGCGGCTCGTGGACGCGCTGCCTGCCCGGCTGCCGCTTGTGCTGGCGGATGAAGACCGGCTGCGGCAAATTTTGCACAACTTGATGGAGAACGGGTTGAAGTTTACGGCGCAGGGCACAGTGACCGTTACCGCCGAGCCGCAACAGGACCGGCTGAAGGTTGTCGTTGCGGACACCGGTCCGGGTATTGCGGATGATCAGCTTTCCCGGCTGTTCCGCCCTTTCGAGCAGCTGGACGCAAGCGGCGGCTTGCAAGACGGCTTGGGCTTGGGCCTGACCATTGCCAAGGAGCTGGCGGAGCTTCACGGGACAGCGCTTGAGGTGCGCTCAACGCCGGGCGAAGGAACGCAGTTTGCTTTCCTGCTGCCGGTCGCGGCCGGCTTCGCCGAAACGGCGGCGGCCGCGCAGCCGGAGCTTTCGGTTCAATTTGAACGAAACGAGGAACGGGAGCAGGGCGCTCAGCGCATACTGATCGTCGACGATGAGCCTGCGAACCTCAAGGTGCTGATCGATGCGGTCCGCGCCATGGGTTATTCGTACACCGCCGTAGGCAGCGGCGAAGAAGCGCTGGCCGTATTGCGGGAGCACCGCAAGCCGGATTTGGTGCTGCTCGATCTCATGATGCCCGTCGTGTCGGGACTTGAAGTGTGCCGGGAAGCGCGCCTGCTGCACGGGCTGGCGGAGCTTCCGGTGCTGATGCTGACCGCATCCGGGCAGACGAAGGACATTCTTGCTTCGTTCGAGGCGGGAGCCAACGATATCGTGCAGAAGCCGTTCGAGCTTGCAGAGCTGAAGGCGCGCATGCGGTCGCTGCTGGCGATGAAGCGGTCGTCCGATTACGCCGTGCGCCGGGAGCTGGATTTGTTGCAGGCGCAAATTATGCCGCATTTCCTGTACAACAGTTTGAACGCCTTAATGGGGTTGAGCTATAAGGACGGCGACAAGCTGAGGCAGACGATCCATCACCTGACGACGTATCTTCGTCACAAGTTTACTTTCGTATTCGAAGGGGAGCGCGTACCGCTCGACAAAGAACTGGAGCTCGTCCGGGCGTATTTGGCCATCGAGCAGCTTCGGTTCGGCGACCGGCTTGACGTCGTATACAAGATTGACGAGGGGACTTCTGCCTGCATGCTTCCTCCCTTGACGCTGCAGCCGATTGTAGAAAATGCGGTTCGTCACGGCATCGGTCCGAAGCCTGAAGGGGGACGCGTCACGGTCGGCGTCAGCCGCTCCGGGAACGACATCGTCATCCGCGTGGAGGATGACGGCGTCGGCATGGACGAGACAGCCTTGAAAGCTTTGCAGGACGAGCCCGGGAAGGGAGTCGGATGGCATAACGTCAATCGCCGCTTGCAGGCGCTGTACGGCCGTAAGCTGATCGTCGGCAGCCAGTCGGGGAGAGGAACGGCCGTCACCATCCTGATACCGGAGGTTCATGAGCATGATTCGAGCGTTATTGATAGACGATGAAGAAATTGCGCTGGATGTGATGGAAATCTTGCTGGAACAGGCAGGGGGAGTGACCGTTATCGGCAAATACCGGAAAGTGGCGGACGCCGTTGATCAAGCGGCGGATTTGAAGCCGGATGTGATCTTTCTCGATATCGAGATGCCCGGAATGAACGGGCTGGCGGCCGGCAAGCTGTTGTTCGAGCGGTGTCCGCGCGCGGATATCGTCTACGTAACGGCTTATCATCAATATGCGGTCGATGCGTTCGAATCGAACGCGATTGGCTATTTGCTAAAACCGGTGACGTCGGAACGGCTGGCCGAGACGCTGGCCCGCTACAAGGCGCTGCGGGCGAGAGAGGCCATACGGCTGAGGGAGGCGCCGGTTCCGGAGACGGACGCGGAGCCGAAATTGCGGCTAAACGTCTTGGGGAGCCTGGAATTGTTCGACGTGCAAGGGAATATCGTCACTTGGCGAACCCGCAAGACCAAGGAGCTGTTTGCCTGTTTATGGTGCTTTCGGGACGCGCCTTCCACCCGCTATCAATTGATCGACCGGTTATGGCCGGAGGTCGATGCCGATCGGGCGCAGGCGCTGTTCCATACGACGGTATACAATTTGAGAAGCATGTTGAAGGCCGAAGGATTTCCGGATATGGTCACCTTCGAGAACGGCCGATACTGGATGCAGACCGGCCGGATCGAGAGCGATGCCGATCGGCTGAAGGATGTGATGAGCCGCATGGATCTTTCGGCTGCGGACGAAGCCTTGTCGCTGTATCGGGGCGATCTGCTGGAAACGGAATATTATCAATGGGCGGAAAGTCATCGCACTGGTCTTCGTACGGAATACAGTCATTTCTTGGAGCGATTGTCGGAAGCGGCCCGGGGCCATAATAAAGCCAGGGTGCTGTGGAAACTGATGGAACTGGAGCCGTACCGGGAAGGGGTGGCCGATAAGCTGCTCGATCATTTGCAGGAATCGGGAGATGCCGCCGGAGCGATGCTGCTGGAGAAGCGCAAGCGGCAGCTCATGGAGGAGCTCGGCTTGGACAAGCTGTAGCGGTGGCGATGGCGGGGGCATTTTCAACATATAAAATGGGGAGCATTCGAGTACGCGGAACCTAAGCGTCGATTCGTCCGTATACCTTTTAAAAACCGAGAAGGGTGATCCGATGAGCGAGAAGGGCTGCATTAAATGCGGAAGCAGGGACGCGAGTACGAAAGAGGTCGCAATGACGGGCACGGGCCTGTCCAAGATGTTCGATATTCAAAAAAACGAGTTTATCGTCGTCTACTGCAATCGATGCGGCTATTCGGAATTTTATAACCGAAAGTCGTCCACCGGGTCCAACGTGCTGGATTTCTTTTTCGGATAATGGGCACGGCGGTCCTTATGTTAAAACAAGCTTCCATCCATACGCGGAAGCTTGTTTTTGTTGAATGGATTATCGTTTGAATACGCTCAAGGAGTCCAGCTTGTTGCCGTCGAAATCGAACATCGTCAGATGGGACCAATTGTTATCGTGCTCGACGGACCAGGCCGGCTTGGACGGAATCCAGCACGGCTCCCAATAATACACGCCGATGCCTCGCCCGCCGGCCGTTTCCAGTTCGGGAAACGTCAGCCCTTCCCAAGCTTTCGACTTATACGGCTTGCCGGGATCGGCCCAATATTCCGAATAGTGCAAAAGCACTTTCCAACGAAAAAAGGAGAGACCTCTTTCGTCTCTCCTCGCGAACGCGCAAATTTTCCGGCTTACGGCGAGACCGCCGTTCCCGTGACGACGGAGCCTTGCTTCGTAACCGTATACTCCACGACGGTTCCGCTCCAGAAGTGGAATTTCAGAATGACCTTGCCGTCGCGAACTTCGTTGAAAAAGTTTTGCTTCAATATGATTTCGTTTGTACTGTAGGACGGTTCGAACGTATAAGCGAACTCCTTGAACGGCGTCCAGTTTTGCGGCCCGGCGTTGCTGCCGTCCTCGTAGTACGCTTCCATCGTAGCCAGCAAGTCGCCGTTGAACGAGGCCGGGATGGCGAAGGAAGCGGCAGTACCCGCGCTGCCGCCAAGCACCGGGTTTTCATAAGAGATGACCCGGAACGTCCAATCTGCGCCTTTGTTGAATTCGGTGGTCAGCTTGGCCCGCTCGCCTGTTGCGCCGGATGCGGTCAACCGCTGCAGCAAAGCGGCATTGAACGTAATCGCATCTCCGGCAACGCTGTAATCCTTTCCTTTTTTCAACGATTTGCCGTTCAATGTTACTTTCTTCAGCTTGTTGCCGTTCAGGTGCAGCGGCACGACGGCGTCCTGAACCGGTTCGCCCCGCTTGACGAAGATCAGATCGGTATCCGCCGTAGCCGATCTTCCGCTCCAGCTGGCCTTCATCATCTCGAACAGCTGCGGGTCGTTCCATTGATAAGTATGGCGGTTGAAGTGCTGCCCGTTGTCCCAGAGCATATGGGTAATTCCTTTGCTCTCGGCGTAGGTGATCATATATTCGAAAAACTTCAGCTTCTCGCCCTGCTCGATCGTGCCCGTATGCTGGTCGAAGCCAAGCAGGCCGAATTCGCCGACGACGACCGGAATGCCTTCCGCTACGAAGGTGTTGTACAGCCGGTCGTACGTTTGAACGATGTCATTGCGCGTCGTTTCGTCGAATTTCGTAAAGCCCGCAATATTGACGCTGAACGGCCAGAAGCCGTAATAATGCGTGGTCACGATAATATTCGGATCGTTAAGCCCGATGATGGAGGACTTAAGGGCGTCCAAATGGTGCTGGTCCGAGGACGTATGCATCGTCGGCAGCACAATCGGCCGGGTGCCGTTTTCTCCGCCGGATGTCCTTACGATATCCCGGAAGGAGAGATTGAGCGTATCCAGGAGCTGCTGATAAGAGCCGGCATCCTCGCTGTAAAATTGCGGTTCGTTAATGCTTTCGAACATGAGCTTGCGAGAATGGTTTTTGAACCGGTCGGCAATTTGCTCCCAGGCGGCGTTGTAGCGCGCCAGCACTTCATCGTAGTTGGAGCCCATGCCGTTCACCCATCTCCAAGAATCGTGATGAAGGTTGATCATGACGTACAGGCCTTCGTCCAGCGACCAGTCCACGACTTCCTCGATCCGGTCCATAAAGGCGGGATCGATAGCGTAGTCGGGAGCGGCTCCCATCTTCACATCCCAGGTAACGGGAATGCGAATGCTCTTGAAGCCTTGTTTCTTGATTTGGTGAATCAGTTCCTTGGTCACCAGCGGGTTGCCCCAGGCGGTCTCGTCCTCGGACGACGGGTCGGACGAGCCTCCCATGCCGACGGCATCGAACGTATTGCCCAAGTTCCAGCCCGGCTGCATCGCCTCGACATATTGCTGCAGCGGCACCGGTTTCGCCCCCGGCTTCGGCTTGCTCCCTTTCGCGGATGCGGCGGTTCCTGCAGTTGAAACGGCGAGCAGCAGCGCCAGCAGCAGCGCCATCGTTTTGTTGCCCAGTTTCATTAACGGTTCCCCTTTCGTCAAGGAAATAGAAGATTTGGAAGCGAATCTATGAAAACGCTCCCATTTGAGTATATCATTTCGTATGCAAGAGGAAAATACATCTAATTCTGACATAAAAACATGTCAAAATTGGAGGTTTCGCGATGACTCTGGGCGATACGGAGACGCAGCGCGCGGCCCAACGCATCGTTGACAAGATTATCGTCATGGATAATAATAGGGGAAATGGAAATTGAGGAAGCACCTTGCAAAGAGAACACGGGTCGTGTTGCTTTGACGGGTGCTTTTTTAGCGGAAAGGCGGGACGGGAAGATGGGCAGCGGGAAAAAGGAAAAAGCGGACAAGCTCAAGGAACGGCAGGTCACGTACGACATTTACGCGGAAATGCCGGAGGACGGCGCGCGTTATGAATTATTGGACGGTATACTGGAGTTGATGTCGCCCGGCCCGTCCGTTTCGCATCAAATAATAAGCAGAGAAATGGTTATTCGTTTGAATCAATGCTGCAATTCGGATTTTATGATCCTCAATGCGCCGCTGGATGTGATTTTGGACCAAACGAATGTGCTGCAGCCGGATATTTTGATGGTGCATCGCAGCCGATTGTCTATTGTGACCGAACGCGGTGTGGAAGGACCGCCGGATCTCGTGGCAGAGATTTTATCTCCCGGCTCCCGCAGCAGGGACAAGGTTGTCAAGATGGACATTTATGCGCGGCATGGGGTGCCGGAATATTGGATTATCGACGGAGCTTCCCGAACGCTGGAGCAGTATTTGCCGGTGGAAGGGGCGGCGCATTATGTCCTGCATCGCCTGTATGAAGGCAACGATACCGTAGCCTCGGACAAGCTGCCCTGCGTCGCATTGAACGTCAACGATCTGTTTGCGGAATTGTTGAGCTGACAGGGGCGGCATGGAAACGGTAAATGTGGACTAATCGGTATTTTTTATTCATTCATCAGAAAAAAATAGACCGGAGTGCCGCGCTCGCGAAACAAGAGGCCGGCCTTCGGGACCAGCCCGAAGACCGCCTCTGACCTCAATCGCTTATTGCCAGTTCACCGTGACGGTGGCCGTGCCGCTGGACGGCGTTGTGAACGTATGGTTCGACCCGCCCTCCCAGGTGACGACGGAGCCGTTTTTCTTGATGAACTTGAACTGCAGCGCCGTATTGGCCGGCACGCTGACGTCGTAGTACCAGGTCGGGTACGAGTGGATGACCTGATTGAACATCGGGCCGATCGCGTTGGCAGGCGTCCAGTTGCCGAGCTCGGCGACGTTGCCGACGAGATAGACGTTTTCGCCGTAGACGGTCGACGCATTGTTGACGACGAAGCGGACGGTAACCTGATCCGCGGTCAAAATATTGTAGCCGTTGTAGGCGTTGCTGTCCACGGCGGAGGCGGTGCGGATTTTCACGTTGTATTGCCCCGGCGTTACGGAAGGCACGACCGCCTTAATTTGCGTATCCTCCCAGGAAACGATATTGGCTCCGGTAACGGCCGTCGTGCCGAAGTAGACGGTGCCTTTCGTCGCGCCGAAGCCTCTGCCGTCGATGGTGACAACGTTGCCGGCTTTGCCCATGACCGGACCGACGTGGCCGATGACCGGCGTCGTCTGAGCCGGCGTGTATTGCCAGACGGCGACGGCGCCCGCCGCCAGGTTGAACGTCGAGGCGGTTCCGCCGCTGCCGACCGTCAGGCTGTTGCCGTTCAGCAATCCGCCAAGCACATCGGTATAAGTGCCAGCAGGGAAAGAAGTGAGCAGTCCGCTGATGGAGGCCGATGACGACTGGTTCCGGTTGATCGCGACGACGGCTGCGCTGTCGCCAAATTTCCGCTCGTAAATATAGACGTCGTTGTTGATCCAGCGCTCCTGCGTCGTGCCGTAGGCGATGGCCGGATTCGTTTTGCGCAGCGGCGCAAGCGTGCTGATGACGTTAAAGGCGGTCGTCGTTTGCGAGAAGGACGACATGCGGGCGCGATTGCCCGGATCGCCGTTGCCGGTCATATATTGCTCCGTGCCGTAATAGATGGCCGGAACGCCTCGCGAAGTAAGCGTGAATGCCAGCGCTTGCTCCAGGCGCCGGTTGCTGACGGCGGACGATTTGAAGCGGTCCATGTCATGGTTGTCGATGAAGGTGACCTGATCGGCAACCTGAGCGTAATCGGAAGCGGTGGAATTGATCATGGCATTCAGTCCGTACATCGTATCGGTGTTGTCGCGGAACACTTGCCGCACCTTTTGCGCGAAGCGGAAGTCAAGCAGGCTCATGCCTGACGTATTGGCGAAATGTACGTTGTTCGGATCGTTTTCGATTGCGCCCAGAAACCATTCGCCGAAAGTAAATACCGGCTTGTAGTTGTAAATATAGGACATCCAGTTTTTTTGCCAGCCGAACGGCATATGCTTGACCGCGTCGACGCGGATGCCGTCGATGCCCATGTCGAGCCACAGCTTGATGGCGTCCTTGAAGTAGGCGTCCATGGTGTTGTTGTGGTGGTTGATGTCGGCCAGGTCGTACAGATTGCGATAAATGCCGTCTTCCAGCGAAGAAAAGTCGGTGCCGAGGTTGTGGTGGAAATAACCGTTCGTATCGTTCGTATAACCGCCGAGCAGCGTGCCGTTGTCGTACAGGCGGCCGTTCTCCGCGAACGAGCTGTTTGTCTCCATGGCCGGGGACGTATGGTTGGGGGCGAAGTCGATGACGATTTTGATCCCTTTGGCGTGCGCGGCATTGACGAGCTGCTGGAACTCCGCCATCGTGCCGTAGAACGGATTGGTTTTCTTGAAATCTCTCGCCCAATAGCCGTGGTAAGACGTGTTGTTGACGCCCGAATAGTTGATGACCGAATAAATGTTCTCCACCGGCTGCGAGATCCACAGCGCCGTAACGCCGAGGTTCGTAAAATAATTGTCGTTAATCTTGTCGATAATGCCCTGCCAGTCGCCGCCGCAATAAAGCTTCAGATTCGTGCAGCTGCCGTCGAACAGGGCGCCGCTCGGATTGTTGGACGGGTTGCCGTCGGAGAACCGGTCGGTAAAAATTTGATAAATGACGTCCGTGCTGAAATTTTGTTTGTTGGACACATGCGTGTCCGGCGCCGCGGAAACCGTCGCTCCCGGCAGAACGGGGCCTGCGAGCAAGGCGAATGCTAACGCGGCGGAGGCCAGCCATTTAATCCATTTATGCATCATCATTACCACCTTTCCTTATTCGACAAAATTTTTAAAGCGCTTTCACGAGTTGTCGAAATCCAGTTGCTATTCTGTCGCAGCAACCGTCTAACCACCTCCTTTGCCCAATAAAACAACCCCGGCACTCCTGTCAGGAGCAGCCGGGGTTGTTTTCAATATCGGCCGATTGAAGAGCAGTGCCCTCAAATTGTGGACTTGCTGCCTACATTCTAATTCAGCCTTTTGAAGGATGTCAATAACGGCAGCCGAAATAAAAAAATAAAAATTTCCTGAATCTACAGGGAAGTTCTGGGATACTATACTCAAATTGCATCACGAACGAGCCATACCGACAACCTGAGGGCCATGCATCTTGAAACAGGATTGTTTGTAAAAGCCAGCTCGTTTTGAAACGTTCGTTTTGAAGCCAGCTCGGTTTTTCGGACCGGAATGTTTTGAGACAACCCCGTTTCTCTGTCGAGGAGAAGCGGGGTTTTTTGTCGTCCCCCGGGGAGAAAGGCGCGCTCGGGATAAAAGGGAGGGAGGCCGTATTCGGCGGAAAGAAGAACCGTCTACCGTCGTCACGATCGAGAAGGTGTACGCCAGCAAGCTGGACAACGAGAGGAGGGTATTCGTATATTTGCCGCCCGGCTACGCGGAGCGGCCGGAGGAAAGGTATCCCGTCCTGTACATGCACGCGGGACAGCGGGCGTTCGCGCCCATGCGGCCCGGGACGGAATCGTGGAACATTCATTTGGCGGCGGACCGCCTGATCGGAGAAGGCAGGATGGATCTGATCATCATCGTGGCCGTCGCGCACGTTCGTCCCGTGACGGCCAACGAGTATTATCACTTCAAGGGGCCCGCGGAGGAAATGGAGCGTCTCGGCTGCTCGGGTCTTGCTTATGAGGACTTCATCGTGCGCGAATTAAAGCCGTACATCGACAGCCGGTTCCGCACGAAGACCGGGCCGGAGCATACGGCGTTGCTCGGCTCCTCGGCGGGGGGATTGTCGACGTACCATATCGGCTTTCGCCATCCGGACGTATTCGGCAAGCTGATCATGATGTCGCCTTATTTCGTAAAGGTCGGACTGGACGAGAGCCAAGCCGGGAACGCTCGTGGAGGAGAAGCTGTACCGGGAGTTCGAGGGCAAGCCGCCGCTAAAGCTGTGGCTCGATATCGGCGACGCGGAAGGGCTGTTTCTGCCGCGCCATGTTCGTGCCGTCGCGGACGGACTGCTGTCGCGCGGCTACCGCAGCGGCGAAGAGCTTGCGTATTTGCTGCAGCCGGAGGCGGCTCATCAAGAAACGGATTGGGGCCGGCGGGTGCACATGCCGCTGCTGTACATGTTCGGCCGGCCCGGCCGCGCAACGTCGCTTGAGCTTCTCGGCAGAAACGTGGTCGGGCTGCGGGGTATGAGCGTGCGCATCAACGCCTTGATCCGTTACGACAGCGGCCTTGCCGTCAGCGAGCTGGACGGCGGCTACGAGGTGGAGGACCCGTCCGTCCTGGAGGTGCGGAGAGACGGAACGATCGTGCCGAAGCGGACGGGAACGACCGTCGTGACGCTGACGGCTCGCGGGCTTCGCGCCTCGCGGACCTATACGGTCATCGAGGAGCTGAGCGAATGGGTCGAGGTTCGCTTGAGCGCGGACGTTCCGGCATCCACGCCCGCCGATGCCGACATCTACGGCGGAATGGGCATGAAGCTGGCGCCGGCCGGCCGCCGCCGGTATGAGGGCCGTTTTGCCGTTCCCCGCGACACCGGCTACTGCTTCCGGTTTACCCGCGGCTTCCGCAAATTTGAGGCGCCTGCCGCCGGCGCGGAGGACGCCGCTTGGCGGCGATCGTTCCGGGCGTCGGACGACATCGCTTTGCATTATACGATCGAGCGCTGGGAAGGGTTGGATTCCGAAGCGCCGGAAGGGAGAAGCTATGCCGCAAGTCCCGAATTTTGACCCGTCGTCATCGATTCCGTTTTATTATCCTTGCAACTTTCCGTTGATCCAGGAAGTGCTCAGGCGCGACGGCTCCGTCTGCTCCCTGGGCTTGCTGGCCAATGCGCGGCTGTACGGCCTGCCGGCCTGCTCGAGCTCCGGTCTGATGAAATGGTATTTCAACAAGCTGGATTATGCCGAATCGGTCTGGAGAATCGACGGCTACGGAGAGATGGGCAGCTTCGAGGAAGGGATGAGCCGCATTCGGGAACGAATCGGCGACAACCGGCTGTTCATCGCGACGGGGACAAGCTATTATCTCCCCTATTGCGACGATTATTTGAATCCCAAGTATATCGAAAAGCTGACCGAACCCGATTCCCGGCTTTATCTGGTCGACCATTGGCTGGCCGTCTACGGAGCGGAAGAGGACCGGCTGCATGTTTACGATCCGGTGCCGGCCCGTTACAAAGGTCCGCTGTCGCTGGACGCGTTCCGCGATTTTTGGGCGGGGAACCAAAGCATTCCCGAGCTGGCCGGGGCCAAGCGGAAGGAAGAGCTTCGCGTATTCGGGTACGTGGACGTTTCGGCGGAAGCCAAGCTGACGCCGCAAGGGTACAAGGATGCGCTGCTGCGCGCGCTGGCGACCCATACGCATGAATATTTGAACGCGACGGAGCTGCGGGAGGGCGAACGCACCTATTATTTCGGCCATGCCGTGACGCTTCTGCTTCTCAAGCGGCTGCATCTCGGCCCCGAGGCGCAAAGGCCGGACGGCCAGCTGTCTTCCTTTTTGTTCAATATGCGGTGGAGCCGTTATTTCTTTCTGGATTTGCTCAAGGAGATCGACGCCGCCTTCGGTTCCGGCTTCGCCTCGTGGAGCGGGGAGTTCGGAGGCATCGTCAAAGACTGGGAGCAGGCGCATAAGCTGTTTGCCGGGGAAACGGACCGGGAGACGGGAGCTGCCGGACTGAACCGGTTCGTCCGGGAAATCGCCGACCGGGAATACCGCTTCTACGAAGCGGTATGGAGCGAAGCGAAGGATGCGGGCTTGTTTCCGAAACGGCCGAGGATGGAAGCGGAGGATGCCGCGCGCCGCCGCGAGGAGCTGGCGGGAATCGTGCTTGACGGCTGCCGGGAAATGAACCGCCATTATAACAGCCGCATTCCCGTCGAGCTCGGGCCGCAAGCGCCGTTGTACGGCCGGTACGGCAATCTGGACTCGCTTGCGCTCGTTACGCTGCTTGCCGTTGTAGAGCAAGACATTCAGGATAAGCTCGGAATCGAGATCGGGCTGGCCGAGTCGGACGCGCCGGCGCGTCCGGACCATCCGTTCCGGACGGTCGAAACCTTCGTCGGATACATTATGGAACGGCTGCCAAGGACGGGGTAAGAATGGTGGGATTGGCGGGAAAGGAGGCGGAGCATGCGTCGAAACGTACTGGTTGAAAGGCTCGAGCGTTACCGGGAGGAGCCTGCCGTCATCTGGCGGGGGGCCGAATACAGCTACGGCTGGCTGCTGGAGCGGGCGGCGGCTTACGCCGAACGTCTTGGCCGCGCGGGCGTCGAGCGGACTACGGCGGCGCTGGAGGGCGATTATTCGCCTTACGCGATCGCCGCGCTGACGGCGCTGCTCGGACAAGCGGCCGTCGTCGTTCCGCTGGATGCGAAGCTGATTGATGCGAAGAAGGAAGAAGCGCTTCGGACGGCCGAAGCGGAGTTTCTGGTGACGGCGGATGAAGCCGGGCTGACCGTTAAGCCCGCCGGCTTCGGCCCCGTCCGGCATCCGCTGCTCGTTTCACTGAAGGCGAGCGGCTCGCCCGGAGTCGTCATCTTTACGTCGGGCACGACGGGACGAAGCAAAGCGGCCGTTCACGACGCGGACCGGCTGCTGGGCAAATACGCCCGGCCGGGGCGGGCGCTCCGGACGATCCCGTTTATAATGTTCGACCATATCGGAGGGCTGAACACGATGCTGCAGACTTTGGCCGCGGGCGGCTGTCTGTGCATCGTCGAAGACCGGTCGCCCGCCGAGGTATGCCGGACGATCGAGAAGCACCGCGTCCAGGCGCTGCCGGTGTCGCCGACCTTTATGAATCTGCTTCTGCTGAGCGGAGCGGACCGCGAATACGACCTGTCGAGCCTCGAAGCGGTATCTTACGGCTCGGAGGTGATGCCCGCCAGCACGCTGGCGGCCTGGAACGAGCGATTTCCGAACGTGCGGACGGTGCAGGCTTACGGCATGTCCGAGCTCGGCATACTGCGCACGAAATCGAAGGCGTCGAATTCGCTTCTAATAGCGCTGGGCGGGGACGAAACGGCGGTTCGCATCGTCGACGGCCTGCTGGAGATCAAGACCGAAACGGCTATGCTCGGCTATTTGAACGCGCCGAACCCGTTTACCGCCGACGGGTGGCTGCAAACGGGCGATATGGCGGAGGCCGAAGGAGAGTTCATTCGCATCCTCGGGCGACGTTCGGATCTGATCAACGTCGGCGGGGAGAAGGTGTATCCGGCGGAAGTGGAAAGTGTGCTGCAGATGATCGACAACATTGCGGAGGCGGCGGTAAGCGGAGAGCCAAACGGCATTACGGGGCAGCTGGTGAAGGCGGTCGTGCGGCTGAACCGGGAGGAAAGCTTGCCGGAGCTGAGGGGGCGGATCTGGGCGTTTTGCCGGGACAAGCTGCCGGCATACAAAATTCCGCGCAAAATCGTTATTGCGACCGAGCCGCTTGCGGGCGACCGCCTGAAAAAAATGCGCGGCGTTGTAAACAATCCATTATAAAAGGAAGAGGTGTTGGACGATGATCGAGGTGAAAGAGCGGTATGCGCAGGAGTTAAAGCAATTCCATGAAGACGGATATGTCGTGTTCGAGGGCGCTTTGAATGCGGAGCAGGCGGCGAAGGTTAAAGCGGGCATTCAGGAGGCCTTTGAAGGCAAAGGCCATGAAGTGATGCTGCAAGGGCCGATGTTCGAGCGGGGCGAGCAGTTTGAAGAGCTGGTCGACTATCCGCCCATTATCGACTTTATCGAGGCGATTCTCGGACCGGAATGCCAGCTGAGCAGCATGAACGGCATGCGGACGACCCCGAACAACGCCGTCAGCAAATGGCATGTGGACGAGGCGCTTTTCTTCCCGCTGCCGGACGGCGTCGAGCTGGACCCGCGCATTCAGATGCCGGTATATCTCGTCAATGCGCTTTATTATTTGGACGACTTGACGGAGGAGATGGGTCCGACCCAGGTTGTGCCGGGCTCGCACCGCGCGGGCAAGCATCTCGATTTTTCCGAGGAGATCGGATCGTACAAGGGACGGGAGGCGGTGTCGGTGCTGGCCAAGGCGGGCGACTGCCTTGTATTCAACAGCCAGCTGTGGCATCGGGGCGCCCCTAACCTTAGCGAGCATCCGCGCTACGTGCAGCAAATTATTTACCGCAAAAAGTTTATTGTGCCGCATCTGTCGCATGACAACAACGCCGTCTACCGAGCGCCGGAGGAAGTTCTGATGAGAGCGAATCCGCGCCGCAAAAGACTGATGGGCTACAACGAGCAAATATTCTGATCCGGACGGCGCCATCGGCGGCCGGGGCTGCAACGGCCCCGGCCGCTTTATTTTGCCTTAAAACGGTGTCGCTCCCATCCCATGCCTTTTGCGGCTGCTTGAGACATTCGTTGGCTCGGGCGAGTCACAAACTGGTGGCGGCCCGTATGCGGACGGGTGTATGATGGAAGGGGTTGGAAACCCCTGCCCAACAATCTGCCGGGAGAGGACGGTTGGAAAGAAATGGTCAAACCGATTGAAAACAGGGTGGACACGATCTTTGTCCATGTGACGGATTTGCACAAATCGATGGAATGGTACAGCCGGTTGTTAGGGCTGGAAATTCCGGAAGGCGAGCATAACGGCCCGATTTATACGTTTGACATGGGCCCCGGGAGGCCGGGATTGACGCTGGACAACCATTGCTTTGAGCCGGCGTACGCCTTTACCCCTTCCAATCAGCCTTTGTTCAATCTTGGCGCGACGGATATAGAAGCCGCTTACCGGCACGTCCGGCAGCTCGGAACGGAGTACCTGTCCAAGATTGTGACGCATCCCGATCTGGCAGAGTTTACGTTTAAAGACCCGGACGGCAATCTGCTTATGGTTTGCACCTGTTTCACTTAAGGAGGACGGCGGGGATGGGGAGATACGGGAATATTTCGGACGGCCTTATGCCGCAGCAGCAGGTTGACTTTGGCGTATACCGGGAGCTTCCGTTCTATGATACGATAGAATAGTCAGGCTCGCCGCATGAGCCTATGGAATCTAGCGGATACGAATGGAGACTGCGTCTTGAGAACGTTCAAAAAGGTATATATCGAAATTACGAGCATTTGCAATCTCGCCTGCACATTCTGCCCGCCGACGGAGCGCAGAGCCAGCTTTATCAAGCCGGAGGAGTTCGCCTCCAGGCTGGACGCCATCAAGCCTCATACCCGCCATATTTATTTGCACGTCAAGGGGGAGCCGCTGCTTCACCCGAAGCTCGACGTGCTGCTCGACATTGCCCATGAGAAAGGGTTTAAGGTCAATATTACGACCAACGGCACTTTAATCGCCAAGAACCGGCATAAGCTGCTGGGCAAGCCGGCGCTCAGGCAAATGAACTTTTCGCTGCACAGCTTTGACGGCCATATCGGGTCGACGGATCGGGAAGGATATTTGCGGGATATTCTTTCGTTCGTCCGGGATGCGGAGAAGGATCCGGTCATCTTTTCGTTCAGGCTGTGGAACTTGACTCCGGATAACTTGACCAATAGGCAGAAAGAACGGAATCGCGCCACTTTGGAGGTCATCGAGAAGGAATTTGGCCTCGATTTCAGGATCGAAGAGAAGGTGGAGCCGGGAAGCGGGGTCCGGATTGCCGAGCGCGTATACTTGAATCAGGATTACGAATTTCAGTGGCCCAGCCTGTCGGCGCCGGAGGATGACGGCAAGGGCTTCTGCCACGGGCTGCGCAGCCAGGCGGCGATTCTCGAGAACGGCACCGTCGTGCCCTGCTGCCTCGACGGCGAGGGCGTCGTCAATCTCGGCAATGTGAAGGAGCAATCGTTTACCGACATCGTACACGGAGAGCGGGCCAATCGGCTTGTCGACGGCTTCTCCCGCAGGGAAGCGGTGGAGGAGCTGTGCCGAAGATGCGGTTATCGCCAGCGTTTTGGCTGACCGTCCGCGGCTGCGAACCGAGTGATGAGTGAAACCAAAGAAAGCCTGGAGTGGAAGTGCGGACAAGCGTCCGAATTTCCGCTCCAGGCTTTTTAACGCAAAATGATGGGGGCGTAGATGGCCCGGATGAAACGCCGCAGACCGTTACGGCAGCAGGTTGTTCCGAAGAGACGAATAACCGGCATTTTCGATGATCCATATCGTTGTGAAGTTCCAGCCGGAGTATGTCGACTGCACCTTCATCTGGGTCGTCGTTCTGGCATTTCCCTTGCCGATGTCGTTCATGCCGGACGTATCGCTGTCGTAATACGAACCGGAGACCAATCCGGCGTTGGCGCCGACCAGTCCGCCCCTGTTAACGGCTGAGGTATCTGCGCGGCCTGCGGAGTAGCAGTTGGATACGCTGCCGCGGCTGTTGTTGCGGCCGATCAATCCTCCGAAGTAGTTGCTGCCGCCGGTAAGGTCGACCCGGGCGAAGCTGTTTTGCACGCTGCCATAGTTATCCCCGATAAGACCGCCCTGGTTGATATGGTTGCTTTGGAGCGTTCCAAGCGCATAGGATTCCGTGACGGTGCCTTCGTTTGCGCCGATCAGCCCGCCTGCGGCAAGCCCGGTGTAGGAATTGAGAGCGACATTCGCGGAGGAGCGATGAATGACGGAGCCGCTCCCCGTTCTTCCGATTAATCCGCCGGTATAGACATAGCTTCCATTTACCGACCCGATTGCGTGTACATTTTCGACCCGTCCTCCGTCCATATGAGCAATCAAGGCGGCAGTGCTGCCTTCGCCCGTCACTTGCGCATCGATCAGCTTCAGGTTGCGGACGGTGAACGTTTGGCCCGGATCGCCGGATGGCCGGGTGAGACCGAATAAGCCGTTATAGCCGCGATTCGCAGTATGAATATAGAGATTGCGAATCTCATGGCCGTCGCCGTCCAATGACCCGGCAAACGGAGATTGGTCGCTTCCAACCGGAATCCATCCCTCGCCCGTCCGGTATACGGTGCCGATAAAGTCGATGTCGTTCCCCAGCTTGAAATGGCTGCTCAAGTAATCCCTCATGCGGTTCAGCTGATCGGCTGTCTCGATGATGTACGGATTGCCTGCAGTGCCTTCGCCGGAAGCAAAAGGATGGTCCACGGCTATCGGCTGACTGTCCGCCGTCAAGCCGCTGACGGCAAACTGCAGCACGACGCCGCTGCCGGTGCCGCGCAAGCCGAGATCGGCGAATGCCGCGACGCCGTCAATGGCCGCCGCCTGCGCATTTCCGATAAGGACGGGCGCGCCTTGCAGCTTCTGTACGGTTACGGTCAGCGGCGACGTCACTCTGTTTCCGAATGCATCCACAATGTGCAGCACGGGCTGCGTCCGGAAAGGCTCGCCGTCCGCCGCTCCGTCCGGCTCCACGGCGATGCGCAGTTCAGCGGCCGAGGACGGAGACGGATTGATCGTCAGCACGGCGGCATCGATGCCGTCGGCCGTAAAGGTCAACGTTTGGGAGGCGGCATGATGCAGCGCCAGCTCGCCTTCCGCTTGACCGTCGACGAAGGCGATCGTCAGCGGCGCCGATTCGCTGCCGATGGCGCCGCCGTTCCATTGGCCGTAGCTGCCGTCCGGCGCTTGGCCGACGCCCGACAGAACGACGGACAGCGTTTCGTTAAAGGAGCTGGCGGCGGAGCCGTCCCCGTTCAAGACGCGGAGCGAAATCCGGTTCGCTTCGCCCGCGCCCGGCTCCATCGTTACGGCCGCCGCCTCAAGCCGAAGCGTTTCCGGCTGTTGGCTCGGCGATGGCGTTGGCGACGGACTTGGTTCGGCCGTCGGCGTTGGACTCGGACTCGGTTCGGCGCTTGAAGTCGGGCTCGGCGCAGGCGTTGCCGGCGGGTTTGGCCGGGGAACGTAAATGACGTTCCCGCGTCCGCCTTCCAGGATGACGCCTTCACCGGTGACGGTCACTCCGAAGGGCAGAGTCGCTTTGTGCACCACGGTTCCCTTCGCCAGCTCAAGCACCGTACCGATGACGGGGTTCGCGGCCTCCAGCCTTTTGATCGTTCCTCGCTGCAGGACCAAGCGCATATAGCTTCCGTTCAAGTCGATTTGATCGAAGGCGCCTCTTAATACGACCACGCTCTGCTCCGGAATGGCTTCCGAAATCGCGGCGGACACAAAGCCGGGGCCGCTCAGCTCTTCTTCCTCCAACATCGCGCTCGACCCGATTTCGGCGTTGGCGATCGCGCTGCTCCCGGACGCGACAAGGCGCACGGTCCCTTCTTTCTTCACAACCGTTACGTGCTCCATGTGCGAATCGCGCAAATAGACGCTGTTTTCTCCGCCGCCCGTTACCGTTACGGGTCCGTCTACGGTTACTCCTTGAAGAGTGACCGTTCCTTCTCCGACGGCCTCGTCGACGGTCAGGCTGCCTTTGACGGTCACATTTTGCAGCGTGACGTCCGGAGCGGCGATGACGATATCGCCCGCAATCACGCTTTGTCCGCGGGACGGCCCGTACAAGCCGGCTTCGGTCAGTTTGCGTGCATCGCTGCGCAATGTGCCGAGCACGGACTGAGCCGCCCGCTCCAGCATAACAACCGCTTCAGCCCGCGTAATCGGCTGAGGGGTGCAAACGTTCCGTCGGGGTAACCGTTCATCCATCCGATCTTGGCGACGGATGCGATGCTTGGTTCCGCCCAGCGGTCGGCCTCGTCCTGAAAGGACGGCGGCGTGCCTTCCGCCGCTTCGAGAAAGGAATGGCCGATGCGGCTCAACGCGGCGGCCGCTTCTTGCCTCGTAATCGGCGCTTCCGGCCGGACCGCTCCGTTATCGCCACCTTCGATGTAACCGGCCGCCAAGGCGGCGGATACGGCGGAGGCGTACCAGGCTCCCGGCGCCGTATCGGAAGGCAGCGTCGGATGTTCGCCCTCGTAATAAAATGCGCGATTGGTCAGAGCGATCCATTCGGCGCGGGTAATCGGCTGATCGGGCTTGACCGAGCCGTCCGCATATCCGCGAAGATCGCCCGTCTCCAGCCACTTGGTCAATTCCGGCTCCGCCCAATGGCCTGCCGTATCGGCACGCTCCGCCGCCTTGGCGTTGCCGGCCGGCAGCCAGGCCAGCAGCAGAAGCGCTGCGAGGATGGCGGCGATCGGCGGCCGCATGTTGTTCATCACATAGATGCACCTCTTTCATAGGGAAAGGATATGTAGTGCCAAGGAATAGCAACAGCTCTCAAATCATACAATAAAAGATTGACGGCAAGGGTCGACTTCATGGCAGGAACCTTACCGATTCTATTATATAGAAAAAACTGCAAACTTTCTAAAAGAAAAGTTGAACAGCCCCCGTGCGTAAAACCTTGCATCCCTGACGAATAAAAGGATAGATTGAAGATACCGTGATCTATCATCTCTAGCTGAAAGGAAGAGGATAGCGTGAACTTTCAATTGAAGGAAGCTTTGGAACTGCTTGAGCGTACGCCGGCAACGTTGGAGAGCCTGTTGTCCGGCTTGTCCGAGGGGTGGCTGGAATGCCGCGAAGGCGAGGGGACCTGGAACGCGGCGGAAGTGGTCGCGCATTTGATCGAAGCCGAAAGGACGAATTGGATTCCAAGGCTGGAGTTTCTGCTGCAGGCGGGAGAGAAAGCCGTGTTCCCTCCTTTCGACCGGTTTGCCCACTTGAACGAGACGGACACGGATCCGGCGGTCGCAACGAAGCTGGCGGCATTTAAAGCGGTCAGACGGCAAAATATAGACAAGCTCAAGCGATTGGTCCGTTCCGAATCGATGCTGGAGAAGACGGGGAAGCATCCGGCCTTCGGCGTCGTAAAAGCCAGGGAATTGCTGTCGACTTGGGCCGTTCACGATTTGACGCATATCGCCCAGATCGTTCGGGTCATGGCGGAGCGATACCGGGAGGACGTAGGCCCGTGGAAAGCGTATTTGGGCATACTGAATCGGTAGAGACGTCTTTTTCAGAAATACGCTGAAATGCAGAGAGGGGCCCGGAACAGCAGCAGCTGCCGGGCCTTTTTGTGTTATATTTAATAACAATTCATGTCACATTTAGGTTGTCTTGTCGAAAAAGATCAAGTATGATCGGGAGTAACACTTACATTTCGGCTGTCAGCCTGGAGGGATGCACCGTGAATAGCTGGTACCGGAAGCAGCTGCTTTCCTATTTTCCGATATTTTTGCTGACGATAACCGTCATTGTGCTTTTGGGGCTGGTCGTTGTCTCGGACATCTCGCGCAAGGAAACGGAGAAGGCCAACCGCATGTCGGCCAAATACGTTGCGGATACGATGGTTCGGTCGTTGAACGATATCGAACGCGCGGTCTTGCAAGAATTGGACGCAAACGGCAGCATCGCGTCGTTCTCGGAAGCTTCGGAACGAGGAGAACGGGACGAAAGTCTGTTGCTGTACGGCGTTTCGCAATCTCTCCGCTCCCTGATGGAAGCGAACCCGGCTATTCATTCGATTTACTTGTATCGGTCGGAAGACGGTCTGATCGTATGGCCGAACGGCAAGACGTCGATCGAATCGTTCGGAGACCGGACGTTTCTTGAGCCGATTGTTGCGGGAGGCGTGCAGACGACGGACCGCTGGTCGGACTTGCGCCGGATTAACGACCGGTTTGCGCCTTCCTCCGCCCCGGTCATTTCGCTTGTCAAGCAGCTGCCGCTTCCGTTCGGAGACCGGGGGCTTGCCGTGATCAATGCGGATGTCTTGGAATTGCAAAGCTACGTCGACGGGATAGCCGACCGGAATGTCACCTATTTGGATGTTGTCGATTCCGCCGGACAACTGGTGATGTCGACGGACGCCGGAGCGTCGAACAGCGGGAGAGGCAGCGGAGCGAAGCAATTGACGGAGGTGGAATTGCCTGAAACCGGGTGGAAGATTCTGAGCGGCATCAAGCAAGGCCGGCTGTTCGGCTGGTTCTCTCTCATTTCTTATATTTGGCTTGCGATCGGGTGCGTTGTTATTGCGCTCAGTCTGGGGTACGTCATCTATATTTCGAAACGAAATTACCGGCCGATCCAAATGATGATGAACAAGCTGGAATCGATTCAGCTGAAATCGCTGCCCGACGACCGCAAGGCGGACGATCTTTCCTTTATCGGCCATGCGTTGGAGGATCTGATCGTCCAGTCGCGGCATTATGAACAGGATAGGCGGGAGCATTTGGTCACGCGACGCAGGCAGCTTTTCCTGGATTTGCTGGAGGGGACGGGCGGCGTCGACGCCGCCGACGGGGAGGAGGTTGTCCCGCTGCCGCGAGAGGCCGGTGCGGCGAACGAAAATTTTTTTGTTGTAGCGGCGGAGGCAGGCCAAGACTTTATGTCCGGCGGAGGAAGGCCGCAGGACCAGGCGATGCTGAAGCTGGCCTTGCAAAGCGTCGTACAGGATTTTTTGGGAGAGCCGGAGAGGCCGGCCTGGAGCGAATGGCTGAGCGGAGGGCGGCTGGGCGCGATCGTGATGTGCGACGAAACGGCGGGACCGGCCGGTCGACTGAAGGAGCGAGCGGAGGAATGCCGGCAGTGGATAGCAGACAACTTCGGGGTCGATTTCGTATTTGCCGTCGGCATTCCGGTTCGGGATTGGGAGGAGCTGCCGGCATCCTACGATTCGGCTGCGGCGGCTCTGGGCTATAAGCTGACGGGAGGCGGCAAGGTGCTTGCTATGGGGGCGGGGGCGGAAGGTTTTTCCGAAGGCGACACATACCCTTATTGGGCGCGGCTGTCCGAAATCGCCAAGTCGTTCCGTCTTGTTCACGAAGGCTGGAAGCCGCAGCTGGAGCGGTTGTTCTCCGATTTTCGGGACGACCGGCTGAGCGATCGGCATATTCATATGCTTGTGACCGCATTGGACAAGCTGCTGAAAAAAGAAATCGGCATGGGCGGCGAAGCGTCCGCATTCCAAACGGCCGGATCAAGCATAGACATCGATCGCATTCTAGCGGCAAATAATTCGTTGGACCGTTTGGAAGAGGAATTGACCGAGTCGCTGAACGGGCTGTTTCTGGCGTATGCGGCGTCTTGCGAGAGCGACGGCTTTCAAGCCGTCATTCTGGAGATGCGCGCGTACATTGAAGAGCAGTTCGACAATCCCGACCTTTCCCTCAAACATTTGAGCGACCGGTTCGGACTAAACGGCAAAAACGTAAGCCAGCTGTTCAAGGACGCTTTCGGCGAAAACTTCGGCGAAGTTCTGCTAAGGCTGCGGATCGACAAAGCCAAGCGGCTGTTGACGGAAACGAGTATGGCCCAGCAGGATATCGCCCAAAAAGTCGGTTACTCGAATTCGATAACGTTCGGGCGGATGTTCAAACGGATCGTAGGCGTGACGCCCGGAGAATATCGCAAAAAACATGCCGCATCCCCGTTGTGAGGCTTGGCCGAACGGGATAGCGAGGGTCGCCTTCAAAAGAAGGCGGTCTTTTTGCGCATATAAAAAAGGTTATGTCAACGCGAAACGCAAGCTGCGCCTTCGAAGGACGGCGTCAGCCGTTTACGCTTGGTCAAATTGGGAGTTTATACGCAAAAAATATTACACATACATAACGTAATTGAATTTGAGAATTGGTTTATCTCAGATGTTTGATGTTATGTTTCATAACACAAAAGAATGAACCGAAGTTTATTCCCCGAAAACAAGTTTATTGCCGGCGGCCGAGGACGGGTGACATACTGAACTCGTTCCAGGCGGGGGCCGGAACACATTTTATCGGACAGGGGCTGGAGTGAGAATGGAGAGAAGACGCAACAAACGTTGGCACGGCAAGTACAGAATGCTGCTCATGGCAGCGGTAATTGGTCTGACGACGGTTCTGGCCGCATGCTCGGGTACGTCCAAAGGCGGATCCGAGGGCGGCGGCGCCGGCAGCGGCGGCGCGCCGCAAGGCAGAGTGACGTTGAAGGTCGAGGTGTTCGACCGCGGCAACGCCCCTTCGGGCATGAAAATCAACGATAACTATTTGACGCGTTACGTACAGGAAAACTTCGGCGATCCGAACAACATCAACGTCGAATTCGTGCCGATCCCGAGATCCGAAGAAATACAAAAGCTGAACGTGCTGATGGCCAGCGCAAACGACGTTCCCGATATCATTTTTACTTACGATACCGGCACGTACAACCGATACGCGTCCCAGGGCGGCCTGATGGACGTCACCGAGCTGCTGGACGAATACGGTCCCAACCTGAAGGCGTTTCTGGGCGAGGATACGTTGAAATACGGTCAAATCGACGGCAAGCAGTTCGCCATTCCGGGGCGCCGCCTCGTATTGGGCAAATACGCCTCCTATATTCGGCAGGATTGGCTGGACAAGCTCGGCATGTCGGCTCCGCAAACGACGGACGAGCTTTACGCGGCATTGAAGGCTTTCAAGGAGCGGGATCCCGGCGACACCGGAGGCAAGGTTATTCCGCTCGGCATGTCCGTCGCTCCGGCTCAGTTCGAGCCGCTGCTCTGGTCGTTTATCGAGCCGCTGACGGAGGAGCAGCGGTATACGCTGACCCAGAAGCTCGGCTCCAGCGATCATCCCGTATTGCTGCCCGGCTTCAAGGAAGGGCTTCGCTTTATGAACAAGCTTTACAATGAAGGGCTGATAAGCAAAGATTTTGCGCTCGACAAGGATAAGAAGCAGCTGTGGCAGGATGTGCAGAACGGCCTGGTGGGCGCTTATTCCGAGGACGCGGGGGAGCTTTATTTCGAATACAACGGGACGTACAAAAATTTGCTGACGAACGTTCCGGGTTCGTCGTTGACGCCGATCGACCCGTACACCGACTCGGAGGGCAAGCATCCGAAGCCGGGCTACGCTCCTAACGCAATGTATATCATGATTCCGAAATCGAGCGAGCGCGCGGCGGAAGCGATCAAATATTTGGACTGGATGGCATCCGGCGACCATTTGTTCTTTATGCAAAACGGCGTAGAAGGCGAAAACTACGAGCTGGAGGACGGCATTCCGGTGCTGAAGGCGGACGCGCCGCAGGATGTGAAGGACCGTTTGTACAATTACGGGGATATGGCGATCATCGTCAACGGCAAGTACATGGGCGAAACGGAGAAAAACAACGAAGCTTACATTCGCCAAACGCCCAAAGAGTTCCACGATGTTATGCGCGTCTCCGTCAATATATCGAATTCGGACAAGATTGACCCGGTCGTACTGCCGCGTCCGATCGAGGCGGAGGCGAGATACGGCAGCGCGCTGGCGGACAAATACGACGAGCTGATCGTCATGACTACGATGGTCGCTCCGGATAAATTCGATGCCACCTATGAATCGATCATGAAGGAATATATGGCGGCCGGAGGCCAGGCCATTCTCGACGAACGCACGAAGCTGTACGAGGAATCCCAATAAAACGGTAGGGCTTGGGCGGAGCCGAACCGGCTTCGCCCCTCTTATTCCATTGGCAAGGAGGGCCGTTCATGAAACCGCAAATGTATCTCGGAAGGTATTGGCAGCTGTACGGGCTGGTGGCGCTGCCGATTGTTTATTTTATCGTTTTCAAGTACGGTCCGATGTACGGCGTGCAAATCGCGTTCAAAGATTTCAACTTGTTTCAAGGCATTCACGGCAGCGAATGGATCGGCTTCGAGGCGTTCGGAGAAGTGTTTCGCAATCAGGAGTTTTTCAAGACGCTGCGCAATACGCTCATGCTGAACTTTTTGGACTTGATCGTCTCGTTCCCGGCGCCGCTTGTATTGGCCATCATGCTTTATGAATTGAAAAGCGGCTGGTTCCGGAAGTTTTCCCAAACGGTATTGTACGTGCCGCATTTTATTTCCTGGGTTATTATCGGCGGCATCGTCTATCAAGTATTCGGCACGCAATCCGGCATGATCAACAACGTGCTGACGGGGCTGGGACTGCGGGAAATTCCGTTTTTGACCGAGAAGGGGAACTGGCTTGCGACCTATCTGGCGACGGGCGTCTGGCAAAGCGCGGGCTGGGGGACGATTCTGTATCTCGCCGCTTTGACGGGCATTAACCGCGAGCTGTTCGAGGCTGCGGAGGTGGACGGGGCGGGCCGTTTCAAGCGCATTTGGCATATTACGCTGCCGGGGCTGAAGACGACCATCGTTACGCTTCTTATTATCAATTTGGGACACATCATTACGATCGGTTTCGAAAGACCTTATGTGATCGGCAATTTGGCGGTTCGGGAATATTCGGACGTGCTGAGCACCTTCGTTTACCGCGTCGGCCTCGAATCGGGACAATATACGCTTGCGACGGTCGTCGGCTTGTTCCAGGCGGTGGTCGGGCTGGTGTTTGTGCTCGGAGCCAATTTTATTTCCAAAAAATTGACGGACGAAAGCATTTTGTAGCTTGTAAAACTATTCTATGATTCGGAAGGAAGTGCAGACATGAGCGAACGAACGGCAAACCGGATTTTTGACACTTCCAACGTGATTCTGATTGCCATTGCCGTCTTGCTGTGCGTGGCCCCGTTTTTGCATATTATTGCGATTTCTCTCAGTTCGTCCCGCGCCATTATGTCGGGCGAGGTGACGCTGCTGCCGGTCCAACTGACTTACGAGGCTTACAGAAGAGTGTTTACGGACCAGGCGATGCTTCAATCGCTGGGCTTTACGATATTTTTGACGGTGCTGACGACCGTGCTCTGCATGGCGATGACCGTCGCGGCCGCCTATCCGTTGTCGAAGACGCAGCTGAAGGGCCGGCGATTGCTGATGTTCGTCATTATCGTGACGATGTTTTTCAGCGGAGGGATGATTCCCGAATATATATTGATTCGCGACCTGAATTTGTTGAATACGGTGTGGGCGCTGGTGCTGCCGGGACTGGTCAGCCCGTTCTACCTCATCATTATGATATCGTTTCTGAAAGGAATTCCGGAAAGCCTGGAGGAAGCGGCCGAAATCGACGGCAGCACCCATATCGGCACGCTGTTCCGCATTACGCTGCCGCTGTCCATGCCCGTTATTGCGACGTTGAGCCTGTTTTATGCGGTTGGCCGCTGGAACGGGTTCCAGGATACGCTGCTGTATATTACGAAGCCGGAGCTGTATCCGCTGCAGCTGAAGCTTTATCAAATCATTAACAACAGCCAGGCGAGCGATTTGATGCGCATGGAAGGCGCGGGCATGTACGAGGTGCTGCCCGAAGGGCTGAAGGCGGCGAGCGTCATATTCGCTACCGTTCCGATCCTTATCGTGTATCCGTGGCTGCAGCGTTATTTCGTCAACGGCGTTATGATCGGAGCCGTGAAGGGGTAATGGCCGGGCTGCTGAAGTCGCCGGAACGTTTTCCGTTTTTGTTGTTCAAGCTGCGAGGCTTTTATTTGGCTACCGGACTTGCCGGCGGGCTGCTCAATCCTTATATGAGCACGATCTTTAAGGATGGCGGACTGAGCGATGCCCATGTCGGCGTCGTGATGGCCTGCTCGTCGGTCCTCATCATCGCGGCGCAGCTGTTCTGGGGAAGGCTGGCCGACAAATACGGCATGACGAAGCCGATATTGCTGATCAGTCTGGCCGTGCCGGCGGTGGCCGCGCTGCTCTATCAGGCGCCGTCCCTGCCCGTCATCATCGCGGCCTATATGGCCGCCGTGGCTTTTACGGCGCCGCAAGCGCCGATCGGCGACGCCTACGCGGTGCCGGCGGCGCACGCCGCCGGCTCTTCTTACGGCGCGATCCGCTGCTTTCAGAGCATCGGCAATGCGCTGGGCGGCTATGCCGCCGGCCTGTTCGTATCGGCTTTTGCTCCGAAACAGCTCGGCGTGCCCTTTTTTGTATTGTGCTGCATCGGCATTGCGGCCGTTGCGGCTTTGCCGAAGCAAGCCGCGGGCAAATTTGGCAAGCGGTCGTTTACGGAAGGGATCGCGCAGCTTTTGAAAAACCGGTCGGTCGTGCTGTTTTTGGGCGCATGCCTTCTGATCAACCAAACGCTGACGGCGTTTAATACGTATTTTGTCGTCGTGTTTCAATATTCCGGCGGAAGCTACGAGCTGGCCGGGATCGCCTTGATGGTGGCGGCCGTCTCGAACGTGCCGTCGATGTTTTTGGCTTCGATTATCATCGGCCGCATCGGCTTGGAGCGGACGATGATGATCGGCGCGACGGCCTACATCGTTCGTTGGGCAATCCAATTCATGCTGCCGGTCCCGTCCGTCATGGTCGGGGTGCAGGTGCTGCAGGGCTTGTCCTTCGGTTTGTTCTACGTAGCTGCCGTGGAATATGTGGCGCGGCTCGTTCCGCCGGATATGCAGTCCACGGGCCAGAGCGTGTTCAGCGTCGTCTTTTCCGGCATGGCCGGGATGGCGGGCAACCTGCTGAACGGCTTCCTGCTGGAAGCGGGCGGTCCGTCGCTTATGAATGCCGCATGTACGGCAAGCGCGGCTTGCGGCGCGGCGCTCCTGATCGGCATCGTCAGAAGCGCCGGACGGAGTCGCGCGCCGGGACAAACGGCGGATACGGGCGTTGCGGCTCGGCCGTAGCAGAATGCGGAGACTAAGCTTAATGAACGAGTGGAAGGGGCGATTGAGCTTGCAAACGAAACGGAATCCGCTGACGGATATGTCCGCGGAGCAGTTGTTTCTGGTGGAGCAATCGATGCTAATGATGGACAGGAACTATGACGAGGCGGAAAAGCTTGTAAGAGACGAGGAGGAAGGAGGGAGATTGTCGACCCGCAGCAGCGCGCATTACGCGCTCGGGCTCATGCTCCGAGACAGGCCGGGAGACCGGGAGCGCGCTTGCGCCGTCGCGCGTCGGGTGCTGGATATGCAGCTCGACGCTCCGGATGAAATTTATGACGGCACGTTCAAGGTATTCCCCGGTGCGCCTACTCCTCCGGCGGGGCATATGGCATGGGGGGTATTTCCGCCCGGCATCGCCTATTCCATGCCGACTTCAATGGCCGCTTTGTTCGAGCGGTTCGCGGCCAACGTCGACCGGGCGTTTCCGGGAGCGTTCGGGGGAGAAGGCGCGCATGCGGTCCGAAGCTGCTTCGTCGAAGCGGCAAACGGCATATGGCCTCCCGTATGGCAAAGCTACGATCCGAACTGGCGGGAATTTATCGCCTGCTCGTTCGCTTTGCTGCTGGAGCATTTCGAAGACCGGCTGCCGGTCGAGCTGACCGAACGGATCGACGATGCGATGGCCAAGGCCGTGGCCGCCTCCATCTCCCGCCGCTTGTCCCAATCGATTCCGATGAATACGAACATCGAGCTGATGCATGCGTTTATCGTTCATTATTACGGTCATCGGTATCGCAACGCGGACTGGATCGGACATTCGGAAGCGGAGGCCAGACGGCTCCTGGCGTCGTACAGCGAATTCGACTCGTTTGCCGAATTCAACTCCGCAACGTATTACGGCGTCGACTTGACGGTGCTCGGCATGTGGCGCAAATACGCAAGAACGAGCCTGTTCCGCTATATAGGCGGCATTCTGGAGAGCGGACTGTGGAGAAATATCGCGATGTTCTACCATCCCGGCTTGGAAAATATGGCGGGGCCCTATTCGCGGGGGTATGAAATGGAGATGGGAAAACACAGCTCTATGGGCGTATTCGTTTATTTGGCGCTTGGCCAAGGGTATGAGCATTTGGCCGCTCCGAATTGCGAAACGAGCCACGACCCGATTATCGCGCTGGTCGGCGCCGACGTGCCGGAGGATGTCGTTCCGCAGCTGCGGGAGCATCGCCGCGACAGGCTGGTCAGCCGGCTGTTTCGGGAACTGTGCGAACGCGACAAGCCGGGGGTCAATACGAATTTGTGCAAGGCGGAAGCTTGGATCGGCAAAGAGCTGATGATCGGCGCTTTGTCCGGAAGCCGCAATACGAGCGGCCAGCTCCATCCGGCAACGATTCATTGGCAAGACGGCGACGGCGTGCGCCGATCGTTGCGGCTGCTTCGCCGAGCGAAAGGAGAACCGTGGAAAAAGCATATGCGGGGCGTCGTTTTCGATTGCAGCGCCGGGGAAGGGATGCTGGAAGCGGAGGTCAGCATCGATTCAAACGATGAGATTGATATTTTTTTCGAGGCGGACGGTCCCGGAGTGGAATTGTCGGTCATCTCGGATAAACGATGGGCGCTGCCGGGGTTAACCTGTCTCGTGTCGGCGGAGGCGCCGCCGCCTGTCGCAAGAAGGAACGGAGACCGGCTGGAGATTGTATACAGCCATCGGCCGGGCGAAGCGGCGAAGCGGCGCATGACGTTTAAGCTTCGCCTCAAGCTGCAGCGGGGTTCTTCGGCGGCGCACGGCGCCGGCCAAGACATTCCGAGTCCATGAAGGCAGCTGTTTCGCACGCAACAAAAGGCGGTCCCCGGGTCTTGACAGACCTTGGGAGACCGCCTCTTCGCCGTCATGCGGCGTCACGCTTAGCCGAAGACCGCCGATTTGCGGCGTCATGGCGTTTATGCGATTGCCCCGGCTACAGATCGGCCGTTTGGCCGTCTTCCGTCTTGACGCGCTGACGGTCCCGTCCCCATGGCGTGCCCAGAAGAGGCAAGGCCCAGCGGTCCAGTCCGTACCAGCCGGCGTTTTTCCAGGCCAGCACCAGCCAAGTGGCCAGAATGAACAGGAGCGGGTTCGTGCTCAGCGTTCCCGCAAACAGGAAGCTGACGTTCATGAAGCCGCCGAAAAATGCCGCGATGCCGGTCAGCAAGCCGAGAATAAGTCCCAGGCCGACGAGCACCTCTCCGAACGCGACCAGGTAGCCGAACAGCTTCGCGTTCGGTAGAACGAAATGCTGGAGAAAATCCGCATACCAGCCGGTGACGTCCTTGCCGGCTTCCGCCTTGGCCAGCGCTCCCTGGACAAACCCTTGGATCGCCGCGCCGGCGTTGCTGCCCGTCCAGGCGTCGCTCGTTACTTTGTGCCAGCCGGCGTCCAGCCAGGCGTATCCGACATACAGCCGGACAACCAGCCATATCCATCCCGCGTAAGTGCTGCTGAACAGAAATTTGGAAACGGGATTTTCCGGTATAATAATGCCTTTGTTTTGCAATTTGTCTAACATCGCCAATCCCTCCCGATGTATCGGTTGCGGCGCTTGTTGCCGCCGTCTATGGTTTCATTGTACAAAGGGATCGGGATCGGCGATGTGACTTTTGTCACTTCCGCGCAAAATAGGCCCGATTTATTCGTCGGCGAGCTCCAGCGCCGCAAGCGCGCGAAGCACGGCAACGGCGGCCTGCGCCTTGGTAACGTTCGCATGCGGATCGAACAAGGCCGGGGCGATGCCCTTTAAGATGCCCAGCTCGGCGAGCCAAGCGACGGGAGCCTGGGCGTAGCCGGCAATCGAACCGTAATCGCCGAACCTCTCCTTAAGCGACTTCCCGTCCGGCGGCCGCTGTCCTTCGAATTGCAGCGCTCTGGCCAAGACGGCGGCCATTTCCTGCCGGCTGATTGCGCCTTCCGGATCGAACGTGTCCGCCGTCCGGCCGTTTACGATGCCGGCTCTTGCGGCCGACGCGATATCGCCGGAATAAGGGGAATCTTCGTCTACGTCGCGGAACGGAGTGTCCGATGCATCCGGCAATAAGCCTAAACCGCGAACGAGCATGGAGACGAACTCCGCTCTCGTAATACCGTCGTTCGCGCCTAGGTAAGCATCCGATGGTCCCGTCAGCAGCAGCTTGGCGTCGGCCCGTTCGACGGCCGGGCGGGCCCAGCCGGCCAAATTGTCCTTATACGGGAAGCCGTTCTTGACCGCTGCGGCATAGATGCCGTTGCCGCCGAGCTTCAGCTCGGCCGTTACGGAGCCGCTTTCGCCGGCCGAGGATAAGCTCGGAACGGAACGAAGCTCATTGCCGCCGGGCCAATAGGCGACGCCCGTCATCCGGTCCGGGTCGGCTCCGGCTTCGGGAAGCTCGAATATTTGGCTGAGCCGGTGCCCGCCCCATGCCGTGACGGGCTCGTACGTCTGATCCGGCGCAAGCCGTTCGACCGCAATCTCCAGCGGACCGGCCAGCAGCGTCAGACCGCGCTTCTCCGCCAGCCGCCTTATCGCATCGACGGCTTCCGCGGAAGGCGGACCGACGGCGATGCGGATGCCGGCGGGTGGATCGATGGCGCGGATCGGCACGACAAGCCGGGTTTGCCGCCAAACGACCGTCAGCTTCGCGTCTTCTCCCTTGGCGGCGACCGCCTCGATAACTTCCCTGGGCACGACGACCGCGATTTGATCGGCCCGGTCGTCCGCTTTTACTTCAAAGGAACTGGAGGCGGAAGCTTTAATGGTCTGCAATGCCGCCTCCTTCTGCACCGTCGATGTCGATTGTCCGCCGCTGCTCGTGACCGTCGCCGCCAATTCGTTGCCGCTGCCCGGCGAAGCCGGCGGGACCGCGATGACAGGCGGCTGCGGAAGCGGGGAGGTGGAGACGGTCAGGGCCGGGCTGGCGGGAGATACTTCGACCACTTTGCCTTCGGCTTTGCGAATAGCCAGCACGTGAACGGTGTACGCGGTATTCGGCGAAAGCGTCCCGACCGTCATCGAGCTGCCCTCCGTATAGCCTACAAACCTTCCGTCCATGTAGATTTCGTAGCCGGCAGCGTCTGCGGCGGGCTCCCACTTGACGGTCAGCTCATTCGGCTTTTTGGCGGCCAATGCGACGCCTGCGGGCGCCTTCAATGCGCGTTCGTTGACGGTGCCGTCTATCGGAAGATCGCGAGCCAGCTGCGCGGACAGGGTGCGGTTCTCGTCTCCGCTGATCTCCCAGCTCATGACGCCGGCGATATCGAGAGATTTGACCAGCGATGCGCTGTACATCATCGACGTCTCGTCGTTGTACGTAATAAAGATGCCCGTTTCCGGATGGAACAGATACGCGACTTTGGCATGGTCGTTCCAATGCCTGGCGAATCCGTTTTGGCCGATGTAGTTGTCCTCCAGGTCGTCGAAGTCGAAGATGCCGCTCTCCCAGGTGCCTCTCGGTATGGAAGCGCAATTGGCGTATTGTCCGGGCGCGGGGCATTCCGACCAGCCTTTGCCGTAGAATGGAACACCGAGCACCAGCTTATGGGAAGGAACGCCGCCGTTCAGATGGCCCAGCGCCCCGCCTCTGACGTTGTTGCGTGCCGCGGCCGGCTTCGGATTGCCGGGATCGTAGTAGATCGGCGCGTTATGGCTGGCGAGCGTTTCCCAGCTTCCGCCGTAGTCGTACGTCATAATATTGACAAAATCAAGATAGGCGACCGACCGCTCGAAATCCGCATTGACGACAAAATTGTCGCCTTGCCCGGACGCGATCGTCATCAAATAATAACGCCCGTCTTCGGAGCCGGCCGCATCCAGCGCCTCGCGCACGGTTTGCATAAGCAGAGTAAAGTTCTGCTTGTCTTCCGGCCGGCGGGAATTGTCGTCTTCGCCGCCCTCGACGGGATATTCCCAGTCGATGTCGACGCCGTCCAGCTTATAGGCGCGGAGGAAATCGACGACGGACTGGGCAAACGTTCGGCGCGTCGTCTCGTCCGCGGCCATGTCCGAAAAGTGGTTCGACCAGGACCAGCCGCCGACGGATACGAGAACGTTCAGATGCGGATTGGCTTCCCGGATCGAAGCGAAGTCGGCGAAGTTGGCGATGTCGACCGCCGGATCGCCCACGATCATTTCGCCGTCGTGCACGTAGCGGTTTTGAAGCGGAATCTGTTCGTTTTCGCAAGGCGTGCCGCTCGTGGAGCTCTTTTTCCAGCACAGGTCGGAGAACGCGTAATTGATATGGGTCACCTTCGACACGTCGATGTCCGACGGCTTGAAGCCGCGGCCGGTGTCGTAGAACGACCAGGACGTGTAATAGGTGACGTTCGTATATTGGCTTCCCGGCACGACGGCGACGGCGGCGCTCGCCTCCGATTGCCACAGGCCGTTGGCCGCCGTGACGGTGAAGGCGTAGGATCGTCCTTCGGTCAGCCCCGACGCGGTGAAGCGGTTGTCGGAGCTGGTGCCTGCCGGCTGACCGTCCCGGTAAATGGTATAGCTCGTCGCGCCGGGAACCGGAGCCCAGCCGAGCGCCGCGCTTGTGCGCGTCGCAGTCACGATCTGCAAGTCGGCGGGCGCCTGCAGGGATCCCCAGGCGATCGTAATGGCGTTGCTGTTGGCGGATACGGCGGATAGCTGCGAGTTTTGCGCGGCGACCTCGAACGTCAGGACGGTTCCGTCCGCCGTGCCTTCGGGAACCGCATACGTGTAGGCGTTGGAGCCGTCCCATACGCCGCCTTTCCATGCTCCGTTGACGTAGATGTCGTAGCCGTCCGCGCTCGGACTGCCGATCCAGCCGAAGGTGACGGTATCGGCCGTTACGCCGGTAACTTTAAAGCCCAGCGGCGGAGCCAGAGGCGGCTGCTCGTACTCGGTCGTATCCTTCAATGTCGTGAAGGTGACGAGATTGCTTTTTTGCGCGTCCGTCAAATTCGGAGCCTGAATGCCGTCGGGTCCCAGGTAGAACGAATACGTCGTCTCCGGCTTCAGGCCGCCGATCAGCTTGAGCCCGCTGTTGGCCCAAGTCACGTACCTGTCGTTGCTGTCCCACACCCAATAATCGTCGATGCCCTCGGCCGGCGTCCAGGTCAAGGTGACGGAATTATGAGTAACGTCGATGACCTCCAAATTGCTCGCTCCCGCAGCGGGAGGCGCTTCCGGCTCTCCGTCCGGCGTCGTGAACTGGATGACGTTGCTCTTGTGGGCCCGGGCGGCCGGCCGCTCGAACCACGTAATATACAGCCGGTACGTCGTATTCGGCGTCAGGCCGGTCAGCGTTCTGGAGCCGCTGTTGCCCCAGGTGAAATATTCGTCGTTGTCCGCGTGCCAGACGTCGATGTCGTTTTTGTCCGGGATGTGGTCCCAGACGATCGTTGCGGTCGTGGCGGTGACGGAATCGGCAACGACCGTCAGATTTTGCGGCGCTTCGGGATCGGCCTCCGGCTCGCCGTCCAGGGCGGCAGTATCCGCCGAAGCCGTCGCCGTCGCGGCAGTCGAAGCCTCGGGCCCGCCGCCTGCGGAAGCATCCGCCGGATCCTGCGCCGTCTCGCCATCAGGGGCGGATTCCTCCGGCTCAGCCGTCTCCGTATTGAGCGTTTCGGCTTCTACGGCTGGGCCCGGGGCAACCTCGTCTGCGCTTGCGGCGGCAACGCCGGTGAGCGAGCTTAGAAGCATGAATAAGCATAATAACAACACAAATGCCTTTTTGTTTATTTTGCGGGCAGTTTCTTTCACCGTTTCAACTCACCTCACATGGTCATAGTCGAACCTGAACACTCGTCGTCGGGCATGCTGAACAAAGTCGTTGGTCATGCTGAGCACTTACGGTCAAAAAGGTTGAAAAAATATAACTTCGAACCTCCTTTGCGACAAGAATGAGGAGCGGGAAGCTGATCTTATGGACGGACGAAAGAGGATTCCGTGCTTATTACTCATATTGGGACGAACGGCGGCGGCTGGGAAGGGGGATATTTTCGTTCCAAGAGGGGTAAATTTACCATTTAATAACATTAATCATTTGATTAATCAGGTAAAGAGCAGTAGTGAGTGTGCCGGCCGGCGGTTCCGCTGAGCCTTGCAACGCGCTGTTCGCATGACAATTTGATACGCTATCCAGACCTTGTACTCGGACATGGCAATTGGCACGATATCACGGAACTCGGTACTCGAACATGGCATTTGGCCGGTATCACTGACTTGGAATTCGGGCATGGCATTTTGGCACGGCATCACGGAACTCAGAATTCGGGCATGGCATTTCGGCTTTGTTATGAGGAGGCGGCCCGCGGGAAAAAAGTGAAGGTCAGCACCGGGGCGGCCAACGAGCCGGCCATCCGTTTGTACAAGCAACTTGGATTTGCGGAAACAGGAAGGATCGAGGTCGCACCGGGCATCTTCCTGACGAATATGGAGCGCAGCGTTCCGGACAAATAAGCCGTCCTCCGGCAGCCGTCCGAGAGTGTAACGGAACTAAATGCTCTTATTTCAGCGAAAATCGCTCTTTTGGAACTCTTACGGACACAGGAGACCTTATTTGGAGAAAAATCGAGTAAAATGCCGCTTCGGACGGGAAATAACGTCTCTCAGTTCCGCTACAGCAAAAAATAACCGCAAAATGGAGAAATAGAGGCGGCCAGGTCCGTTAGCGCGCCGCCCCGCCGTCTAATGCCACTTCTGCTGTTCCGCGCCTCGCGCCCCGCCGACCAGGCCGCTCCTGCCGCCAGGCCTTCGCCGCCCAGCATCCCGCAAAGATTTTGTAAAGCATAATAATCCATAAAACAGAGTGCTTATATCCATGTTTTTGCGGCGGAAAGAGGAGTAGACTTAGGGGCAGAGCGATAAAGGGGAGGGGAAACAACTGAAATCGAAGCCGTTATTTCGCGAGCATGTGATGCAGCACAAGGCCCACTACATACTCGGTGCAGCATTATTATCCATGTCTTGTCTGCTGCAGCTTGTTATCCCGCAATTGCTTGGCCAATTCGCCGATCTTGTGCAGACGATGAGCTTGACGGCGGGCGGCATTGCGAAGCTGGCGCTTGCCATTGTGCTGATCGGTTTTCTGGTCGCCTTATTCCGTTCGGCCGGGCGGATCAGCCTGTTTCGGCTGGCCCGGATTTTGGAGAAGCGAGTGCGCAAGAAGCTGTTCGTCAAATGGGAGAGCCTGTCTCCCGAATATTTCGACCGGAGACGCATCGGTGACCTGATGTCCAACGCGGTCAACGATATTAACATTTTGCGCGAGGTCGGCATGATGGGCGTCTTTGCGACGATCGAAGCGGTGGTGCTTATCGGCGCGGCCATTATCGCGATGGGAGGCACCGTTCATATCGGGCTAACGCTGCTCGTGCTGCTGCCGCTCCCGGCGCTTACTTATTTGGCGTACCGGTTTCGCTCGCAGATCGAACGGCGGACGACGCTCGTGCAGGATGCGATCGGCCAGCTGACCAGCCGGGTGCAGCAGTTTTGCGCGGGAATCCGGGTGGTCAAAGCGTATGCCCAGGAAACTCCCGAGATGAACAAGTTTGAGGCGGACAACGCCCATAATTTTGAAATGAACAAGGCTTTGATCCATTCGAACTCCGTCTTTAACGCCCTCAGCCTGACGATCGTCGGCGTCAGCTACTTGCTGTCGGTCGTGTTCGGCGGGGTGCTGGTGCTGCGGGGCGGCATTTCGCTCGGACAATTTGTCGCCTTCAACACGTATCTCACCATGCTGATCGCACCGGTAGAAAATTTAGGCAAAGTTATCAACATTATGCAGCGGGGCAAAACGGTCGACCTGCGGCTGCGCGCGATTCTCGATACGGAGCCGGCGGTGGCGGACAAGGAAGACGTGCCGCCGGTGGAGGCCATCCGGGGCCGCATCGACATTCGGGACTTGTCCTTCCGTTATCCGGAGCAGGAGCGGCTGGCGCTGGACCGTGTGACCGTCACCGTGCCCGAGGGAAGCAGCCTCGCGATCGTCGGCAAAGTCGGCAGCGGCAAGACGACGCTCGTTCATTTGCTGCTTCGCCTGTACAATCCGCCGGAAGGGACCGTGCGCATCGACGGCCGGGACATTATGGATATCCCGCTGGAGAAGCTAAGGCAAGCCGTCGGGTTCGTGCCGCAGGAGCATATGCTTTTTTCGACGACGATCGGCCGCAATATCGCGTTCGACCCGAAGCCGTATACGGAGGAGCAAATCGAGCATTCGGCCAAGCTTGCCCAGGTGTACGGCAATATTATCGATTTTCCCCGGCGGTTCGATACGTCGCTGGGCGAGAGGGGCGTGTCGCTGTCGGGCGGCCAGCGGCAACGCGTAAGCATGGCCAGGGCGCTGATCAAGGACCCGTCCATTCTCGTCTTGGACGACAGTCTGTCGGCCGTCGACGCCGAGACGGAAGAACATATTTTGCGCGGCTTGAAACGGGTCATGAAAGGGAGAACGACGATCATTACCAGCCATCGCCTGTCCGCGATCCGGCATGCGGATCAAATTATTGTGATGGATGACGGCCGCATCGCGGAACGCGGAACGCACGACGAGCTGATGAAGCTTGGCGGACTTTACGCGTCGACATACCGGCTGCAAACGTCGGGCAGCGAAAGCGGGGGGATCGCTTGAACATTCATGAGGAACGGAAGCTGAAGCCCGTCAAGGATCGGATGCTGTGGAGCAAAATGATGGAGTTTGCGGCGCCCTACCGCAAAAGCATCGCTCTCTCGTTCTTATTCGCGCTTATCATTTCCGCGGCGGCCGTGACGCAGCCGCTGATCGTCAAGTCGGCGATCGACGACCGCATGAACGGGGCGTTGAAGCCGATGGCTTACGCGGCCGACCCTGAGGCGGCGGCCAGGCTGGCGGCCGACCCGAGAGCCTACGGCAAGCCCGTCGAATGGAACGGGCGGATGTATTACCGGGTCAAGGCCGGGGACGGGGCGTGGCCGGAAGGTGTCGTACCGGCTCAAATTGCGGTCAAGGACGACGCGTACAGGCTGTACGATGCCTCCGCGATGTCCGGAACGGTATTGACGGACGAAGACATGCGGCAGTTTCGCAAGCAGGACATCAGCGGCTTTATCGGCATCGCGGCACTGTTTCTTCTGAACGTGGCCGTCACGGGCTTCTTCACCTATTGGCAGTCCAATCTGCTGCAAAATACGGGCCAGCGGATCATTTACGATATGCGCAACCGGATGTTCGAGCGGCTGTCCCGGCTGCAAACGACCTTTTACGACCGCAACCCGGTCGGCCGGCTTGTGACGCGCGTCGCGCACGACGTGGAAGCGGTGAACCAGCTGTATTCACAGGTCATCGTCAATCTGGCCAAGGAGCTGCTGCTGCTCGTCGGCATCGCCTCCATCATGATCTGGCTCAATTGGCAAATGGCGCTCGTCTCGTTTGCAGTCATTCCACTGCTGCTGGTCGCGACGGCGTATTTCAAAAACGTCATCCGAGAAGCGCAGCGGCTCGCGCGCGTCATGCTGTCCCGGCTGAATTCGTTTTTGGCGGAAAGCTTGAGCGGCATGACTGTGGTGCAAATGTTTACGCGGGAAAAGAAGCAATTGGACGAGTTCGTCGAGCTGAACGACGCGCATTACCGGGCGGGGATGAAAGGAACGGTCAACAACTCGATCTTCAATCCGCTGATCGGATTATTCGGCAATGCGGCGCTCGCTCTCGTCGTCTGGTACGGCGGCCGGTCGGTGCTCGACGCGGGCATTACGTTCGGAGTCGTCTACGCTTATACGTCTTATGTCCGCCAGTTTTTTCAGCCTCTCACCGCCTTGTCGGACCGGTACACGCAAATTCAGACGGCGCTGGCATCGGCCGAACGGATCGTGGAGCTGCTGGAGGAGCGGCCGACTATTACGAACGCGGCGAACGCCAAGCCGCTGCCGAAGCCGCTGCGCGGCGAGATCGAGCTGGACCGGGTATGGTTCGCCTATGAGGCGGAGGACTGGGTGCTGCGGGATATCAGCTTGCGAATCCGGCCCGGGGAGACGGTGGCGTTTGTCGGGGCGACCGGAGCGGGCAAAAGCTCGATCATCGGCTTGCTGAATCGATTCTATGATGTGCAAAAAGGGAGCGTGCGGCTCGACGGCGAGGATTTGCGCGGTCTGGACTTGCAAGAGCTTCGCTCATCTATCGGCGTCATCCAGCAGGACCCGTTCGTGTTCAGCGGCAATATTTACGATAATATCCGGATGAACCGGACGTCCATTACGGACGACGAAATTCGGCGGGCGGCCCGGGAACTGGAAATGGAAGATTTCATCGAACGGCTTCCCCAATCGTACGAGACGGCCGTCGGCGAGCAGGGGCTCAAGCTGTCCTCCGGACAGCAGCAGCTGCTGGCGTTTTTGCGGGTGTATGTCGGCAATCCGGAAATATTGATTTTGGATGAGGCGACTTCGCACGTGGATACGGAAACGGAGCTGACGCTGCAGCGCGGCCTGATGAGGCTGTCCCGGGGACGGACGACCATTATCGTCGCCCATCGGCTGTCGACGATCCGCCATGCCGATAACATCGTTGTGCTGGAGAAGGGACGCATCAAGGAAATGGGCAGCCATGACGCGCTCATGAACCGGGGAGGCGCGTACCGACGACTGTACGATTTGCAAAATAACGCCGCCGCCGATTTGGAAAAGACGGCCGCGAGGTAGCGGCATGTGATAACAAGCGGCGCCGGCGGTTTTACCGCTTTGGCGCCGCTTTGTGCAGGCGGGCATATTGCGAGGGCGGCATGCCGACGAACTTTTTGAACAGGCGGCTGAAATAAAGCTCGTCCTCGTATCCGATGCTGCGCGCCACCGCTTTCAGCCGGTAATCGGACAGGATGAGCAGCTCCTTGGCCCGGTCCATCCGCAGCTGCGTCAAGTAATGGATCGGACTGCAGCTGGCGTATTTTTTGAACAGGCGGGAATAATGGCTCGGGCTGAGGCCGGCGAGCTTGGCCAGCTCCTCCAACGTAATGTTGTCGCTGTAATGGTTGACCATATGGTCGATCGTTTGCTCAATGGCGGCGTTGGTGCCTCCCGCGGCGATTTGGGCCCGCAAATCGGAGACGATCAGAGTCAATAGTTCAAGAAACAGAATCCGCTGCCGCATTTGCACGATTTGTCCCCGGCGCTTCATTAAATTGCATAACCCTTCGCAGGCGTTGAGGAGCGCGGGAGAGTTGTCGATGGAATATCCGCCGGACAACGGAAACGGGATTTCGGCGCCGTCCTCCTGATGCCATACCCCTTCTTCTTCGTAACACAACGCATACCGGAACCGGATAAAATAAAACTCAAAAGGACCGTCTTCATCGGCCGTCCGCTCGATCGTCATGCCCGGCGACACGACGAACAGCTTGCCCGGCTCCGCCGTATGGGAGGTCCCGTTCAGCGTATAAACGCCCCGGCCTTTGGATATGATCCAAAAGCTGTGAAACCGGTGGGTATAAGGCTCGCTGCGCCAGCCCGGATCGCGCTTGGCAAGTCCGGCGAGCGATATTTTGAAGTTCATCTGATTCAGTTGCCGCATCATTTCCCCGGGCTTCAGCATTCATAGGCCTCCTCGGACGGGAATCAAAATCGATAGAGACGTTCTTCTTCATCATAACGGCTTCCGGGTGTAGGCTGCAATCGCCGGATCGTTGGATTGACAGGGGCGTTGCGGTAGTATATTTTTTCAATGGAAATTTCAATCAAAGGAGAGAGCGGACATGTACAGCTTCGAATTGAGAACGAATGGAAGGGACGCGATGGTCGAGGTCACGGATAAAGTGAAAGAGGCCGTTCGCAGCAGCGGCGTACGGGAAGGGCATGCGATCGTGTATTGTCCTCATACGACGGCGGGCATCGCCATTAACGAAAATGCGGATCCGGACGTGGTGCGGGACGTGCTGCGCCGGCTGGACGAGGTGTTTCCGTGGGAGCATCCGAAAGACCGCCACGCCGAGGGCAATACGGCGGCCCATCTGAAGGCGATCGCGACCGGCACGAGTCAGACCGTACTCATTCTGGATGGCCGTCTCGTATTGGGAACGTGGCAGGGTATTTACTTTTGCGAATTCGACGGTCCCCGCACCAGGCGTTTTTTTGTGAAAGTAATCGGAGATTAATTCGGCGATGGGCGTCAATCGGCGGCATGCAGATCGGCAGGGGCGGGCCGCACCGGCAGCCGGAAACAGGGAATGCGCGCTTGCGGTGAACAAATTGTTTTGCCAATAATTATTTATAACTATATTAATTGATTAATAATTATATTATTATAGGATCATAATCCTATCAAACTAAGTAGCAGGTGATCCTAAATGAATGAACTAACCAAAGATAGTTTGCAGCAAGCGCTTATGGCCCATTATAAATTTGACGACACGGGAGCGATCGGCAAAGACAGCTCCGGAGCGGAACGCCACGCCGTTCTGGCGGGCTCCCGCAGCCTGCCGTCCGTCGGCACCGTGGCGGGACGCAAGGCAGTCACGCTAAAGGGCGGAAGCCACGGCTCCTCCTATTTGCAGCTTCCGAGCCGTTTGCTCGATGGAGCGGGCGACCATACCGGCCTGACCGTCGCCGCCTGGGTTTATTTCGGGCAAGGAGCGAGCGTCTGGGAAAGAATATTCGATTTCGGCGCGGGGCCGCAAGGTCCTTATCTGTTTCTGACGCGCAAATTGCGCGGGGTATGCTTTGCCGGCTCCGATCTGGCCGCCGACGCGGGCAAATCGTTCCCGGCCGGTCAATGGCTTCATATCGCATTGTCGGTGAGCGGCACGAAAGGCGGAACGGCAAGCAGCGCCGGGCCGGTGCTTTACGTGAACGGGGAGTTGGCGGCGGACGGCTCGATCAGCCAGACATCGAGCGGCGCTTACGCGAAGCTGCGCGAATGGTTTGCTTCGTTGGCCCATGACGGCGCTTACAGCCACAATTACATCGGCAAGTCCCAATATGACGCGGACGCCGACTTCAGCGGCTCCTTGTCGGATTTCCGCGTGTACAGAGCCGGACTGACGCAGGACGAAGTCATCGACGTCATGTGCGAATCGCTGTGCGAGGAGGAAATTGTCAAGCTGGCGGCGGGCAAATATTTGTCGCTGCCGTCCTCCATCGTCACGGCCGACGTAACGCTGCCGGCGTCGCTGATGGGCGGCAAGGCGGCCGTCGCCTGGCATTCCTCGAATCCGGAGGCGCTCGGCCATGACGGCTCGGTCGGGAAAGGGCTGACGGCGCCCCAAGCGGTGACGCTGACGGCGCGGCTGACTGCCGGCGAGGCGTCGGCGGAACGGAGCTTCGAGCTTACGGTGCTGCCGGAAGGCATTGCTCCGTACACCGTAACGGTGCATGGGGACCGGACGGCGGCGGAAATCAGCCCCGTCATGTACGGTTTATTTTACGAGGATATTAACAATGCGGCGGATGGCGGCATCTATGCCGAGCTTGTCCAGAACCGCTCGTTCGAAGCGTTTGCCTACGACAGCTTCTCCCACGTGTGCGGCGAAAACGCCGTTTCGACCGGGCGAAGAAGAGAGCCGCTGTTCGCGTGGTCGGGCGATACCGGCAAGATGAAGGTGCGGGACGCCGGCGGTCTGAACGAGCATTTCGGCATCGCCGATCCGGACGTGAACTCCCGATACGTGACGGTGGAAAGCGGCGCGGTCATCCGCAACAAAGGCTACGGAGACTCGAACGGCAATTGCGCGATGGCGATTCGCCACGGTGCGCGCTACCGGTTCACGGTCTGGGCGAAAGCGGAAACGGACGGCGAATTTTCGATTCAACTGCAGGATGCGGAAGGACGTCCCGTCAGCGACGAAGCCGTCATCCGCGTCAAAGGGGGCGGCGAATGGAGCAAATACGGCGAGAACGGCGAATATGCGCTTACCGGAACGACGGCGGCGCTTGGTCAGCTCGTCATGACGTTTGCGGGCGAAATTTCGATCGATATGGTTTCCCTCATGCCGGAGGATGTATGGGGCGCCGGCGAGGAGGAGCGTTCCGCGACCGCTCACGCCAACTTTAAGGGAAACCCGAACTACCGGCTTCGCCGCGATCTGGTGGAAGCGCTGCTCGATTTGCATCCGAAGTTTTTGCGGTTTCCGGGCGGGTGCATTTCGGAAGGTTCCCACGTTTGGGACAACGTCTATGACTGGAAGCATTCGGTAGGCAGCGTGGAGCGGAGGAAAGAAAACTACAACGTCTGGGGTTACATGATGACGCTCGGACTCGGTTATATGGAATATTTTCAGCTGGCGGAGGATCTTGGGGCGCTTCCGCTTCCGGTTATGGCTTGCGGCGTGCTGTGCCAGGCCCGTTCCGATTACGCCAATCCGGCCGGCGGCGCGCTGCGGGACTATTATATCCGGAACTTTACCGATCTGATCGACTTTGCGATCAGCACCGACTTCGAGGGCAACGAGTGGGCGGCGCTGCGCAAGTCGATGGGACGCGAGGCGCCGTTCGATCTGCGTTATTTGGGCGTCGGCAACGAAAATTGGGGGACGGAGTTTTTCGCCAATTTCGAAATATTCAAGGCGGCGATCGACGAATATATGGCGCGGCATTATCCGGATCATGAGCTGCATATTATTTCGACGGTGGGCGCGCAGGCGGACGATGACGCTTACCAGCAGGGCTGGAAGTTTTTGAGCGGGCATTTGAAAGGCTCGGCCGTCGTCCGCTTTACGGACGGCTGCTGCAGCACGGAGGAGACGGTTACCTGGTACGGCAAGCAGCGCAATTATATGGATACGATCGCGGACGAGCACTATTACCGCTCCAACGATTATTTGCTGAATAACGCGGACCGCTACAACTATTATTACCGGGCTTACCGGCCGGACGGCACGCTGGACGAAGCGGAGACGTCCAAAGTATTTGTCGGCGAATACGCCTCTACGGACAAAAACACGCTCGCGGGAGCGGTGGCCGAAGCGGCCGTCATGACCGGCTTCGAAAACAATGCCGACGTCGTCCGCCTTGCCGCCTACGCTCCTCTGTTCAACAAGGTGCTCACCGACGGAACGTACCGCTGGACGCCGGATTGCATCTGGTTTGACGATGAAACGGTGTGGTTTACGCCCAATTATTACGTTCAGCAAATGTTCGCCCGTTATATCGGGGACAAGCTGCTGGAAACGTCGTTTACGACCTATCGCAAAGGAAAACGGGAGCCGTTGATGCCAAGGGGCGGCATTCAGCTTGCCGCGGGCGACGCCGAAATTGTATTGAAGCGCGCGAAGGTGACGTCGAACCGGGACGGATCCGTGCTGCTGGAACAGGATTTCACGCAACCGCTGCATCCCGCTTGGCAATGGCTTCCCGGCTCGGCGGGCGGCGAGGCTGTACCGGGCGAAGGTCTCTTGCTGAAGGCTCAGGCCGGCGGCCGCAACGGGCTGTACCTGCTGAACGACGAATGGACGAACTATAAAGTGGAAGTAACCGCGGTCAAGCGGGCCGGCAAGGAAGGGTTTTTTATCGGCGCAGGGGTGACGGACGTTTCCGCGGACGGCAAAAATATGCTGGAGTACGCCATCGGCATGGACGGCAATGCGACCGGCGTCAAAGTGTACAAGCAAGGAGTCGAAGGGTATACTCTCGGCGACTATTCTTCCAGCAAAGCGGCGGGCAACTTGCGCGATTGCTGCTTCGAGGAGCTGGAGACCGGGACAGACTATACGATTACGGTCAACCACGGAGGAGAAAGCGGCAGCCGGCTGATTTGCTTCTACACGAGCGGAGATTTCGTCAGCAAGGTGCATGATTACAAGCTGGAAGCGTACAACCGCGATGTGTTCCATTCCGTTACGCGGGACGGAGAACGGCTGTACGTGAAGCTCGTCAATGCCGATGCGGTGGCCAAGCCGACCAGAGTGGAGCTGCAAGATTTGACGCCTGCCTCCTCATGCAAGCTGGTTACGCTGACCGGCGACCCGGAGCTCGTTCGTGTTCCGAACGTGAACCGCAAAAACGACGAGAAGGTTCGGCCGGCGGAATCCGTTCCGAGCGTCGAAGATTCCGCTGTTACCGTTACGCTGCCGCCGCATTCCGTGCAAGTGCTGGTCTGGGAGCTGAAGGACGCCGAGTAACCGTGGCGTGTCGGCCGCCCTAATCTGAAACGATGCGGCCGTGCTCCGGGTACGGACATTTGCGGACGGATCGTGATGGACCGGCATTTGCCGATCCCGACCCAAGCGATGAGCGATTGCCTGTACATGCCGGGACGATCCGGCACAAAAGAGCCCAAGGACGGAACCCGAGTCGGGAGGCGACTCTCGAAAGGTTCCGGCCAACGGCTCTTTTTTGTTTTGACCCATCAGATAAGTGTTGCAGAAGCGGCCGGCAGCGGGTATCATGAATCTAATTAATTAATAAAATTATTATTGATTAATTTATTAGTTAAACCAGAAAGTTGAATGCGCTTACACAACGTCCGAGCCGAATTCTCTTTATTACACGAATCCGGTTGTAACGGAGAGAGCCGACCCATGAGTATACAAGTATGCTGATGGATATGATTACCTGATGGCTTCCGCGCCCGAATATGATAGGTTGAGCTTAGGAGGTTCAGGTCGATAACTGGCAGGCTCCGCTCCGGTAACAGTATGGACGAAAGAGCAGAAGCTTGCGGGCGCCGGAAATTTGCCATAGGAACGGAAGTGGCATATTTATTTTTCGGCCGCACGGGAAGGAGGGGATTCGATCGCCGTATGCATACGATTGAGAACGCTTCCGCCAATCCGTTCGAGGGCGAATGGGAGTTGACGATTCTCTGCAAGCACGGCAGTTCGATGCTGTCGAGCTGTCCTATTGTCGTCCGATTCGAATCCCGATGAGCAGTTCAACGTTTTCTCGGATATGGGCGGCGACGATGCCATATGGAAGCTCGAGGCCGCGGAATAACAATTTTTGCGGATTATGAATCAAACCTATTGACGTATCGTTAATAAAAAAATAAAATGTTAATATCAACGTAAATAAATAAACAAATTTATTAACTTGTGTTTGCTCCAGAGTCGCTTGCCGCTGCAAGCTTCATTGTTTGAAGGGTGTGTAAGCGATTGCAGGCGGTGCATCAACGGCGCATGATTCAAAAGCGGGGGCAACGAGAAGGGGGATACGCAGTCGTCCGAAATAACAGGGGGCATTCGGAATGGGCAACAAATCGGCGATTATGAAAGATCAGCTATCATCCACAAGGAGGGTATAAGCATGAAATCGACGTTTATGACAAGAACATTAGTCATCGCAATGGTATTTGTATTTATGTTAACAGCTTGTTCCGGAGGAAGCAATGGAAATAACGGAACAACTCCGACGCAAGCGCCTCAATCTTCCAATAACGGGGGCTCCTCCAATTCCGGAAACGGCGGCGACGGCGGAGAACAGGCGGCCGAGGAGGACTTCGGCAAGGACGTATCCGGCGAGGTTACGATCTGGGCGTTTAACGAAAATATTTTTGAAGAAATTGCGACCGCTTTCATGGCGGAGTATCCGAACATTAAAGTCAATACGATCTTCGTGCCGTTCGAAGAGCTGCACGACAAGCTGCAGACGTCGCTCGCGAGCGGAACCGGAGCTCCGGATATCGCGGAAGTCGAGCAAGGCCAGTTTACCCGCTACGTAACGGGCGGCGTATTGGAAAACCTTCTGGAAGAACCGTACAACGCAGGAAAATATCAGGAACTGGTGCCGACTTACAACTGGGAAAGATGGAAATCGCCGGACGGCAAGCAGCTGCTTGGCATGCCGTGGGATTCGACGCCGGGCGTATGGTATTACCGCGCGGACATCTTCGAGGAGCTTGGTCTCCCGAGCGATCCGGCCGAGCTGGGCGAATATATCAAGGACGGCGAGAATTTCCTGGCGCTGTCGCAAGTGCTGACGTCCAACGGCAAGTACCTGTTCGAATGGCGTGACGGCCCGATCCACTGGGCGGGCGACGAAATCGGCTACTTCGACGACAGCCTGAACTGGGTTCGCGACAACGACAAGCTGGTGCAAATTCTCGACTATACGAAACGCGGCAATCAGTTGAACTGGGCTCCGCATCTGGGCATTTTCTCCGACGAAGGCAAGCCGCTCGTCACCTCCGGTCAAGTAGCGGGCGTCGCGCTCGGCTCGTGGGGCGCGCGCGACATTGCGACGAACTTCCCGGATCTGGCGGGCAAATGGAGAGTGACGAATTTGCCGTTTGGCATTAACTTCCCGATCGGCGGCTCCAGCTTCGTTATTCCTTCGCAGAGCAAGAACAAGGAAGCGGCATGGGTGTACACGCAATGGATTACGCGCTCCGAGAACGCTTGGAAAATTTGGACGAAACATTCCGTTCAACCGGGCTACAGCGATATCGCGCAATTGGACTGGTACGCGGAGCAGGCAAACGAATATCTCGGCGGCCAGCAGGACTACAAGCTGTACGAAGAACTGGCTCACCAGATTCCGACGAAGCGCCTCAATCCGCTTGACGGCCGCGGCTGGGAGCTGTGGGTGCCGCGCATTCTGGACGCCCTCGACAAAAACATCGACTCGAAGACGACGCTTCAGCTCGCCAAAGAGGATGCGGAAAACATCCTGAAGGAAGACATCGAGAAGCTGCGTCAACAGCTGCAACAATAAGCATTGGATCGCTGAGCGGACAAGATCCGAACCAAGTCGCCCCGGCTTGGTTCGGATCATTTATCCGTTATGCGGTTACTTTTGGATAGGGGGGACATCTTTTGCTCCGTTTCTTGAAGAAATATAAGGTGACCATTCTCGTAGTGGTTCTGATATCCGTATCGATCTCGGCTTGGTACAACAATCGCGGGTTCGACGATCAAGCGATGGCAGCGGTGCCGCGCCATGACGATGTGGATGAGCAGTCGATCTTGTCGGGGGAAGACACCCGCAGCCTGCTGGAGCCGTCTTACAATAAATATATGGAGAGTTTGCTGGAGCAGGGAGCCGAAGATGCCGTCGATTTTGAGTTGACTATTCCTTCGGCGGAGTACAAAGCGATCAGTCCGGAAGGAACCGGCGTGGAGACGAGCCTCGGCGGTCAAGCGGGAAGCTTCGTGGCATTGCTCGAGGAAGACAGCTGGGTCGAATACGAGGTGGAGGTTCCTCGCGACGGCTTTTACCAAATGGGAATCACCTATTATGCGCTGCCGGGCAAACGCTCGGAAATTGTGCGCAGCGTGCAAATTGACGGAGAGTACCCGTTTTTCCAGGCCAAAAAGATGGACTTTCAGCGCATGTGGCGGGAAGCGGGCGAATCTTGGTACGACAATCAGAACAACGAATACAATCCGAAAAGGGAAGAGGCGGAAGGCTGGCAATACAAGCCGTTCGAGGACGCGGAATCGAAGGTTGCCGAGCCGTTCCGGTTTTATTTGACCAAAGGAACACATACCGTTCGCTTGAACGCGATCCGGGAGCCGGCAGCGATCGGCGAATTGAAGGTGCATGCTCCGAAGACGTTTCCGGAGTATTCCGAGGTGCTGAAGCAATACGAAGCGGGCGGCTATAAGCCGGTCGAAGGCCAGTTCATTAAAGTGCAGGCGGAAACGTCGACCCTGCGCTCCGATCCCACTTTAAAGAGAATAGAAGACCGTGAACCGGATACCGAGCCTTTCAACAAAAACGCCGTCGTACTGAACAGCTTCGGCGGACTGAGCTGGAGGGACGGCGGACAGTGGGCCGAATGGGAGTTCGAAGTTCCGGAAAGCGGCTTGTACAATATAGGCGCCCGTTACGGGCAATGGTTCCTGAACGGCATTCCCGTTCAGCGCAAAATAACGATTAACGGCGAGGTGCCGTTCCGGGAAATGAACGCCGTATCGTTCCCTTACAAGACGGAATGGCAAATCAGCAATTTCAGCCCGGAGGGCGAGGAATATCTGTTTTATTTGGAGAAAGGCGTCAACAAAATCCGTATGGAAGTGCAGGTCGGCAGCCTCGGCCCGCTCCTGGAGAACGTGACGGACGCGACGCAGAAGATGTCGCTGCTTACCCGCGAAGTGATTCGCGTTACCGGCACGAATCCCGATCCGAATGCGGAATGGAAGCTGGAGAACAACATTCCGAATCTGGTGGAGCGTCTTGAACTGATCGCCTGGGATTTGGAAGACTCGATTCAAGGCCTGTACGCGTTCGGCGTCAAGGAAGGCAGCTCGGAAGTGAGTACGCTGTACGAAGCGCGCGACGTGGTGCTGAGCATGGCGAAGGATACGACGACCATTCCCGCAAGGCTGACGCAATTCACGGAGCTGCAGTCGCAGCTGGGCCTGTGGGTCAACGGCCTCAGCAGGCAAAGCCTGGTGCTCGATTATTTGATCGTCAAATCGCCGGAGCAGGCATGGCCTCGTCCCGCCGCTCCATGGTATGTGCGCATGGGCACGAGCATTGCCGACCTGGGACGTTCCTTCACAAAGGAATACGGCGGCGTAGGCACGGTGTACGACGAGGAGGAAGAAGTGCTCGACGTATGGGTGGCCCGCGGACGCGACTGGGTTGAAATCATCAAGCAGATGATCGACGAGGACTTTACGCCGGAAACCGGCATCAAGGTAAACGTCAACGTCATACCGGCGCAGCAGTCGCAGCTTCTGCTGCTGGCCAACACTTCCGGTCTCGCTCCGGACGTCGCGCTTGGCGTCGAAGGCGAGGTGCCGATCGACTTTGCGGTGCGCAACGCCCTGGTCAACCTGAACGAGTTCGACGACTACGAGGAAGTGGCGGCCCGCTTTAGACCCGGCGCCCTTATTCCTTACAAATACAACGGCGGCGATTATGCGCTGCCGGAAAATCAGAACTTCTACATGCTGTTCTATCGAAAAGACATTATGAACGAGCTGGGCGTGGAGGAAGAGGAAATTCCGCAAACGTGGGAAGAAGTCATGAACTTGATTCCTCTGCTGCAGCAGAACGGCATGGACTTCTATTATCCGCATGCGCCGAATATGCCGCAGCTGGCGATCAACGAATTTGCGCCGTTCCTGTTCCAGCACGGCGGAGACTTCTATACGGAAAACGGAAGCCGTTCGGCGCTGGACTCGCCGGAAGCGCTGGAAGCGATGAGAATGTGGACGGGACTGTTTACAAACTACCGCATCTCGAAGCAGGCGGACTTCTACAACCGCTTCCGCACCGGCGAAATGCCGATCGGCGTGGCAGATTACTCGACGTACATTTTGCTGTCGACGGCGGCTCCGGAATTGACCGGCTGGTGGGGAATGAAGCCGATGCCGGGCATCAAGCAGGCAGACGGCAAAATCAACCGTTCGACCGGAGGATTGGCCCAGACGGGCATTATTTTCAAATCGTCCGACAATCAGGAGCAAGCGTGGGAGTTCCTGAAATGGTGGACGAGCGCGGACGCGCAGGAGCGGTTCGGCTCCGAGCTTGAGGCGCTGCTTGGCGTAGAGGCGCGCTGGAATACCGCGAACGTCGAAGCGCTTGAAAGAATGCCGTGGCAAAGGTCCGACATCGATGCGATCTTGGAGCAGTGGGAATGGTTCCGCGAGCGCGAAGTCGTGCTTGGCGGCTACTATACGACCCGCTATGTGGCAAATATGTGGAACGAAATCGTGCTGAACGGCAGAATTCACCGCGACGCCGTTGAGGCCGGGGTTCGCGAAATCAATAAGGAGCTCCGCAAGAAGCGGGAGGAATTCGGTCTGGATCGCGATACGGAACAAGGACAGGAGGAAACGAACCGATGATAGCGGGTACGACCGAGAGCAGCACAGCGCCTGCAAGCCGGCCTGCCCCGGCCCCCGGGAAGCTGGCCAGGCTCTGGACGGATATGAAACGGCATAAAGTGTCCTTCTTGTTTGTGGCGCCGTTTGTACTTCTGTTCACTTTCTTTATCGTAGTGCCGATCATTACGTCGGTCGCGTTAAGCTTTTCCTACTACAACATATTGGAAGCGCCGAGATTTATCGGCTTCTCCAATTACAAGCTGTTGTTCGTCGACGACGATATCTTTATGCAGGCCGTCGCCATTACGCTGAAGTTCGCGTTCATCACCGGTCCGGTCGGCTATATTATGGCATTTTTGCTGGCGTGGCTCATTAGCCAGATTCCGAATAAATACCGGTTTTTCTACACGCTCTGCTTTTACACACCGTCCATTACGAGCGCGACGGCCATGTCCGTCGTCTGGCTGTACATGTTTGCGGGCGACCGCAAAGGCTTGCTCAACCATTGGATGATCCGGCTGGGCATTCTCGACGAACCGTTCCTGTTTTTGCAGGACGTTCGCTCCATCGTGCCGGTCATTATTATCGTATCGCTCTGGATGAGCATGGGCGTCGGCTTCCTGGCGTTTCTGGCCGGCTTGCAGAACGTGCCGAAAGATTTGTACGAGGCGGGAGAAATCGACGGCGTGCGCAACCGCTGGCAGCAGCTCTGGTACATTACGATTCCGTCCGTCAAGCCTCAGCTGCTGTTCGGCGCCATTATGCAGGTCGTCACCTCGCTGCAGGTATTCGACGTCAGCGTGCAGCTGGTCGGCTTGCCGAGTCCGCTCTATGCCGGCCATACGATCTTGACTCACTTGTTCGATTACGCATTTATACGGTTTGAAATGGGTTATGCGTCTGCGATCGCGGTCGTGCTGTTCTTGCTGATGATGGGCCTGAACCGACTCATATTCAACTTGCTCGGGAGGGATTGACGCGTGACTCGATTTTTAATGGTTCGCGGCAGAATCGATTGGGGCGGCATCGTGCTGTACGTGCTGCTGACCGCGTTCGGGCTGCTGATGCTGGCGCCGCTCGTGTATATGGCGTCGACGGCGCTCAAGCCGGTCAGCGAGCTGTTCCTGTTTCCGCCCAGATTTTTTGTCCAAAATCCGACGCTCATCAACTTTCGAGACCTGTTGCTCATCACGGGCACTTCCGCCGTGCCGTTCAGCCGTTTTATTGTGAACAGCATGATCGTCACGTCCGGCATCGTGATCGGCGGCGTGCTCATTTCCGCCATGGCGGCGTATCCGCTGGCGAAGCATCATTCGATGCCGTTCAAAAAGTTCATCTTCGACATGATCGTCGCCGCGCTCATGTTCTCGCCGATGGTATTGCAAATTCCGCAATACTTGCTCATGAGCCAATCCGGGCTGATGAATACGTATTGGGCGATGATTTTGCCTTATTTGGCCGCGCCCGTCGGGATGTTTCTGATGACGCAGTTTTTGCGGCAAATACCGGACGCGCTGCTGGAGGCGGCGCGCATTGACGGCGCTTCCGAGTGGAAGGTGTTCTGGAGCATCATCATGCCGATGCTGAAGCCGGCCATTGCGACGTTTGCCCTGTTCAGCTTTATTACGGCCTGGAACGATCCATATCCGTCGATGGTATACACGACCAGCGAAAACATGAAGTCGCTGCCGCTCGCCATTCAGACGATACAAGGGGGCGCCGGCGTTATCGCGAGGGTCGGCACGTTTGCGGCGGCCAGCTTCCTGATGATCATTCCGACGTTGCTCGTCTTTATCATCACGCAGCGAATGGTGCTTCAGACGATGGCGCATTCAGGACTGAAGGAATAGGAGGAGCGATCGTGACCAAACGTTACAAGACCCGATTCATGATCACGGCTGCGCTGGTCCTGTCCCTGCTGATGCCAACCGGCGCGCAGGCGTCCTCGCTGCCGTACGACAGCTACATGTATACGGTCGACAGCGAGGTGCGGTCGATCGCCGGGTACGTATACAAACAGTCCATCGACGGCATAGGATTGCCGTCCGGGGCGTTCAACCGCCCGGAATCGATCCATATTGCCGACGACGGATCGATCTATATTGCCGATGCGGGCAACAACCGGATCGTGCAGCTTGACGCCGGCCACAACTTCGTCCGCACGTATGGAGACGACGACGGGCCCGGCAAGCTGAGCGAGCCGAAAGGGCTTTACGTAAAAGAAGACGGAACGGTCTACGTCGCCGACACGAAAAACGGGCGCATTGTCGTCTTCACCGAAGAAGGCGAGTTCGTAAGGGATTATCCGAAGCCGCAAAGCCCGCTGATCGGCTCGACGTTTTCGTATTCGCCGTCCAAGCTCATTCTGGATAAACGCGATTACATGTATGTCGTCAGCGACGGCAACACGCAAGGCTTGCTGCAAATCGATCCGAACGGCGATTTCAAGGGCTTTTACGGCGCCAATCACGTCGGCTTCAGCTGGAGCCGCCTGTTCGTCAAGCTGGTGGCGACCGAGGAGCAGCGGCGCAAGATGACGGCGATTCGGCCGGCCGAATTTTCGAACCTGGACATGGACCAGGAAGGGTTCATGTATACGACGACGATCGGCGAAGAGTCGAATCAGCTGAAACGGCTGTCACCGGTCGGCGTCGATACGCTCAACTTCGGCGTCGAGCGCCAATACGGGGATTTTTACAGCATCGGGCCGTTCACGATGGCCTCCTTTATCGGCGTCTCGGTCAGCGAAGACGGCATCATTACGGCGCTGGACCTGCAGACGAGCAAGGTGTTCCAATACGACAAGCTGGGCAATTTCCTGTTTTCCTTCGGGGGAGTAGGCGAGCAGAACGGCTTGTTCGCCACGCCGTCCGATCTGGATCAGAACAAGGACGGAGATATTTATGTCGTCGACCGGGGACGCAACCGGGTCGATATTTTCCGCACGACGCCGTTCGCGGATTTGGTCCATGAGGCATCCATACTGTATGTGGACGGAAGATATGAGGAAGCGGAGGCGCTGTGGCAGGAAGTGCTGCGCACGAACGCCAATTACGAGATGGCCTACGTCGCCATCGGCAAAGCGCTGTACAAGGCGGAGCGCTATAAGGAAGCGATGGACTACTTCAAGCTGGCGCGAGCCCGCCACGATTATTCCGTCGCGTTCAAGGAATACCGGAAGGAAGTCGTGCGCGAAAACTTTACAGTGATCGCACTCGGACTTGTCGCGCTGTTCATCCTTCTGCGCTGGGGCTTGCCTAAACTGATTCGGACGGTTCGCCGCAGAGCAAAGCTTGGAGCGAAGTCCGGGCTGCAGCTAAGAAAGGGTGAGACGCAATGAATACGTTAGTGATGATGCGCAAGGTGATGGCTCGTCCGTTTGATTTTTACGAAGATATTCAAATGCCGGGCGCCATTCGATGGTCTCATCCGCTGCTGATCGTAGCTTTGGCTTACGTCGTCCGGATGGTAGTCCTGTACGCTTCGGGCTTCGCCTTCCAAACCCGCGAGCCTTACGAAATTTCGGCGCTGCAGGAATTCATCTGGCTGGTCGTGCCGTTTGCGACGTGGTGCGTGGCGCATTGGGCGGTCAGCGCCATTCTCGACGGCGAAGGGAAATTCAAGGAGATCGTATACGGAAGCGCGTTTGCGCTCGTCCCTTATACCGTATTTATGATTCCGGTTACGCTCCTTACCCAGCTGATCGCCTTGGATGAAGCCGGAACGGTTACGGCGCTGACTTATGCGATTTACGCCTGGGTCGGATGGCTTCTGCTGCTGAAGGTGCAGATTTTGCACAACTTCAATTTGGCAAAAACGTTGTTCATCGTGGCGCTCAGCGTCATCGGCATGTTGATTATCTGGTTCGTAGGCGTGCTGCTGTACGGGTTGGCCAATCAATTTATTAACTTCTTTCTCGATATCGTGAAAGAACTGAGGATGCGAGCGTAGGAGGGCTATATGAGAAAACAGCGCACACGCAAATGGATTGCGATTTCGACGTTTCTGGTGCTGGCGGCCGCGTTGCTCATTCAGCAGCTGTTTCCCGCCGCCGGAGCCAGCGCGGAAGTGGCCAAGCAAGCGGAGGAGACGGCAGGCGGCGCGGCCGCCGAAGACGCCGCCGGGCAGAACGTGACGCCGGCGGACGGCGAAGCGGCCGAGGCGACGGAAGCCGCGGCGGAGGAGACGGCTCCCGGCGGCGGGGCCGATGCCGGCGCTCCCGACTCCGGTACCGAAGCCGGGGCGGCGGCCGGAGAGGCCGCGCCGGCAGAGGGCGAGGTTGCCATGTATCCGGTAACGGCGACAACGAAAGTGCTGGAGAATGCGTCGTATACGTTGTATATCGACGAAAAAACGGGCAACGTTCGTTTGGTCGGCAAGGCAACGGGCCGGGAGTGGCTCGGTTCGCCGATCGTGCCGCGCACGACGATGCCGAACAACAAGAAATTTATGGATTCGCCGGTCCATATCAGCTTTACGGAAGGCGCGGACATTACGACGACCTATTCCCTCAAGGAGCAGGAAACGACGTTCGACATCCGGAAGGAGCAGGACGCCGTCAGCCTCGATTTCAAATTCGGGCTGCAAGGGATCTCGTTTACGATGGAATACCGCTTGACGGATAACGGCCTGGAAGTCACGATTCCATACGACTCCATCAAGGAAGAAGGCAAGGGCAGGCTGATCGGCATCGAACCGCTTCCGTTTCTGAACGCGGCGGAGGAAACGGACGAAGGAGCGATGCTGCTGCCGGACGGATCGGGGGCTCTGCTTCACTTCCGCACCGACCATCCGATGTATTTGAAGGGGTATTCCGAATACATTTACGGGCCGGACTACTCCTACATTACCCATACGCATGACATGATCGATGCGTTTGGGGGCGGCAGACGCGCCATTACCCCTCGGCAATTTGCGACGATGCCGGTATTCGGCATGTACAGGAACGGCACCGGTACGCTGGGCATCGTGACGAAAGGCGAGTTTGACGCGAAAATTAACGGAACGCCTGCGGGCATTCGCGCCATTCCGCTGTACCGGAGCTCGGTCGAATTTATCTACCGCAAAAACGACGTTATATTTATCGGGTCTTCGGGCCAAATCCCGTACTACCAGGGCGCCAAGATCGAAGGCGACCGCCAAGTGCGGTACGTGCTCCTCGAAGGAGACAAGGCCGGATATGAAGGCATGGCCGAAGCTTACCGAAGTTACTTGACCGAGGAGCGGGGCATTCAGCCTGTGGCGGATCAGAATGCGGCGATGCAGGTGAAGTTGCTGGGAGGCATTCTGCGAGACGAAATTCTCGGCAGCACGTTCATTCGGATGACGACATTCGATCAGGCCAAAGCCATTATCGATGAGCTGAAGTCCAAAGGGATCGACCGGCTGGAGCTGACGTACGACGGCTGGAGCAAAAACGGCCTGTACGGCAATCAACCGGCCCATTTCCCGGCGGCCAAGCAGCTCGGCGGAAAGGACGGGCTGAAGGAGCTGGCGCAATATGCCGAAGAGCAAGGCGTCGGCTTGTACCTACGAACGAACTATGCCAAGGCTTATGAGGAGAGCGACGGCTTCAAAAAGAAAGTCGACGCGATCCGCGGCATGGACCGGGAAGTGCTGGAGGCGAACGGCTATTACTTGGCGACCCGCTGGCGCGACAACGACTACAAGTTTTATTACATGAAGCCGGAGCGCGTGTACGACAAACGAATCGCCAAGGAACGGGAACAATTTGCGAAGCTTGGCATCGACGGCGTTCAATTTCAATATTTGGGCGACTTGCTTTATTCCGACCAGGACCCGGACCGCAGCTTCAGCCGCGCCCAAACCGCTGAAGTATGGGTGAAGGCGCTTGACGACATGCGGGGAACCGTAGGCAAGTCGGCCGTCGATTACGGGTATGCGTATACGTTCGGTTCTGTGGACCGCATCGATAATGTGCCGCTTTCGCACAGCGGATATATTTATACCGACGAAGCCGTTCCATTTTATCAGTTGGTAGTGCACGGTCTCATTCCTTATTACGCCGGTCCATCGAATTTAAGAGAGGACCGCGATAGGGAAATGCTTCGGGCGATCGAATACGGGGCGATGCCAAGCTATGAGCTTACATTCGCTCCGACCAGCAAGCTGCAGCGCACGATGGAAACCCGCTTGTTCAGCTCCGAAGCCGGCATCTGGTCCGTAGCCGCCGCCGAAGAGTACAAGCGCGTCGGCGATTTGTTCCGGTCGATTGCCGGCCAGCAAATGACGGGACACGAGAAGCTGCAGGACGGCGTTTACCGTACGAGCTACGCCAACGGCGTTCAAGTTATCGTCAACTATAACGCAGTCGGCGTTCAGGCCGGCGGCGTGCAAGTAGCCGCAATGGACTTTGCGGTTGCAGGGAGGTGAGGCGCATCATGAAATTTCGAATCAACATGAGAATTAGGCATATCCTGGAGGGCTATTCGTTCATCGGGCTGTGGATTATCGGATTTTTCCTGTTTATGGCCGTCCCTCTCGGACGATCGCTCTACTTTTCCTTTCAGGATTTGAAGATGAGCAAGGACGGGCTGATCGCGGAATATGTCGGTACGCTGCATTTTCGCGGGGCGTTTACGGTAGACGTCAATTTCCTGCCGCTGCTGCGCGACACGATGGAAACGATGATTTCCCATGTGCCTCTCGTTCTCATTTTTGCCATGATCAGCGCGCTGCTGCTGAACCGGCACTCGCGGGGGAGAATGCTGTTTCGCGGCATCTTCTTCCTGCCGGTCATTATCGCTTCCGGCTCCATCTTGAAGAAATTGCTGGAGCAGGGCGCGGCGCAGCTGCCGATCTTTATGAACTACGATTTGTACAGCCAGCTCCAGCTGTTCATTCCGCCGGACGTCTTGATCAATTTGCTCGATTATTCCGATTCGCTGACGCTGGTCATGTGGGATGCGGGCGTACAGACGCTCATCTTCCTTGCGGGCTTGCAGACGATTTCGCCTCAGCTGTATGAAGCGGCCAAGTGCGACGGAGCGACCCGGTGGGAAAGCTTCTGGAAAATAACGTTCCCGATGATTATGCCCATGATCTTCGTCAATACGCTCTTTACGATGGTCAGCTCGTTCACGAAAGCGGACAACGGCGTCATGAACCATATTCGCACCGTCGTGTTCAGCCAGAACAATTACGGCTACGGTTCGGCGATGGGCTGGATTTATTTCATCATTATTTTCATTATGCTCGGCATCGTCTTTCTGCTGTTCCGCAAAAGCCTGGCATCCATGGAAGGAAGGGGTTGAGCGGAATGGAAAGCGCTCGATTGGATATTGTCAAACGCAAATTCGAAGATCGGCTGCAATCCGGCCTGAAGCATTCGGCGGCCAAGCGGTCCGGTGCAATCCTCAACAATGTCGTCTATTATTTCGTGTTGCTCAGCTTGTCGTTTGTCTTTCTGTACCCGCTGCTGTACATGGTGTCAAAGTCGCTGATGCAAAGCTGGGACGTCGCAGACGCCACGGTCCGCTGGGTGCCGACCAAGTTCAGCCTGTACAACTACGAAGTCGCGTTCGAGGCGATGAAATATTGGCAGGGCTTTATGAACAGTATTATTACGTCGTTCGGCAGCGCCGTGCTTCAAATCGTCAGCTGCTCGCTCATCGGCTACGGCTTTGCGCGGTACCGGTTCCCGGGCTACGGACTGTGGCTGGGGCTGGTCATCTTTACGTTCCTGGTGCCGCCGCAGACGATTGTCGTACCGCTGTACATGTTCTTCAGCGATTTGGGATGGATCAACACCCATTTGCCGTTTATCGTGCCGGCTGCGTTCGGCCACGGCTTGCAGGGAGCGCTGTTCGTGCTGATCTTCATCCAGTTTTACCGCAGGCTGCCCGGCGTGCTGGAAGAAGCGGCGCGCATTGACGGCGCGGGACATTTCCGAACCTATTGGCAGATCATGTTCCCGCTCGGGCGTCCGGCGATGCTGGTCGTCTTCCTGTTCTCGGTCGTCTGGCATTGGAACGACAACTTCCAGCCCAGCACGTACCTGCAGCTGCCGCCTTTCTACAATCTGGCGCAGCGGATGGCCGGCTTCTACGGACAGGCGGCGATGTCCGCCGAGCAAATGTCGCAATCGGTCAGCAGCGCCGACGCGATCGGCATGGCGCCTACGCTGATCAATCAAATTATGGCGGGCGTGGTGCTGTCCATCCTGCCAATTCTGCTCATGTATTTGTTCGTTCAGCGCTACTTCGTCGAGAGCGTCGAACGTTCCGGCATCGCCGGCGAATAAGGCTGTCGGCCTGATGCGCAATCCGAATTGCGCTCAGGCCGATGCCGTTTTATAGGGGGAAGTATGAATAAAAAGCTGTTGATAACGGTCGCGCTGGCCGTTTCGGTTTCATTGGGTGCATGCTCGAACGGTTCATCCAACGATCATTCGGCTTCCGTGCCGCCGGCATCGCCGTCTCCGGAGGCTCCATCGGGGGCGGCCGGGTCGTCCGGCTCCGGAAACGCCGCCGATGCGCCGCAGTCGACGCCGGCGCCGGCGGAAGACGGCGGTCCTGTATTTGCCGCTGCGGCGGTGCACGATCCGTCGGTTATACGGGTCGACGGCACGTATTACGTGTTCGGTTCCCATCTGCAGGCGGCTAAATCCGACGATTTGATGCAATGGACGCAAATCGCCTCCGGCGTTTACGACGGCAATCCGCTTATTCCGAACGTCAAGACCGAGATGGCCGAGGCGCTGGAGTGGGGGCAGACGGATACGTTCTGGGCCGGCGACGTGGTGCAATTGAAGGACGGGAAGTTTTATATGTATTACAGCGTGTGCAAGGGCGATTCGCCGCGGGCGGCGATCGGACTGGCCGTCTCCGATTCGGTCGAAGGACCGTACAAGGATCTGGGCATGTTTCTGAAGTCCGGCATGTGGGGGCAAAAGAGCGAGGACGGCACGATCTACGATCCGACCGTTCACCCGAACGCCATCGATCCGCATACGTTTTTTGACCAAGACGGCGTGTTGTGGATGGTGTACGGCTCGTATTCCGGCGGCATCTTCATACTGAAGATGGATCCGGAGACCGGCTTGCCTTACCCGGACCAAGGGTACGGCACCAAGCTGCTCGGAGCGAACCACAGCCGGATCGAAGGACCGTATATTTTGTACAGTCCCGATACGGACTACTATTATTTGTTTTTGTCCTATGGCGGCCTGGACGCGGTTGGAGGCTACAATATCCGCGTGGCGCGCTCCAAGCGGCCGGACGGTCCGTATGTGGATGCCGAAGGGCAAGAGATGATCGACGCCAAAGGACCGGCGGGCAGCTTCTTCGACGACAAGGCGATCGAGCCGTACGGCGTCAAGCTGATGGGCAATCATCTGTTCCAGCGGGGCGCCGGCGAAGCGGGCGGCGGCATCGGGTTCGGCTACGTATCGCCGGGCCACAATTCCGCTTATTACGATGCCGAGACGGGACGTTATTATTTGATTTTTCACACCCGGTTCCCGTACCGGGGAGAAACGTACGAAGTTCGCGTTCATCAAATGTTTATGAACGAAGACGGGTGGCCGATCGTGGCGCCGCACCGTTATACGCAGGAGGAGATCGGAGAATATGCGGCGGACGGCATTGCGGGCTCCTATAAGCTGGTCAATCACGGCAAGGAGATTTCGGCCGAGGTGAAGGAAGCTGTGGCGATCGAGCTCGAGGCGGACGGCCGGATTACCGGCGAAGCCGCCGGAGAGTGGAGACTGGTCGGGACGCATCAGGCGGAGCTGACGCTGGACGGCGAAGCTTACAAGGGCGTATTCCTGCGCCAGTGGGACGATATGGCGAAGCGGGACGTCATGGCGTTCACGGCATTGTCCGGGAACGGCACGGCGGTATGGGGAACCGAGGTCGTGCCGAAGCCGGAGTAGCCTTGACGGCTTCTCCGGCTGACCCGGTTGCTTCGATGCCTTGAACGCCCAAACGACCGGTGAGCAAGCAGCGTTGCGCTGACGGGGAGAAGGGCGCTTGGCAGCCATCTCGAAAGCTTGCTTTTCCGTATATTCGAACGCGGAATAGCAAGTTTTCTATATCGACAAGTAAGGTCAAGCTGCAACTTAATCCGATTTCGATTTCCCGGCTTCCAGCTTCAATACGGCATCGATAAAGTCGAGCACTTTATTGACATTGCAGGCGGACTCGAATTCCGGACCGCCGTGCCCGGCTCCTTCCAGCAGCTCCAGGCGCACCTTGTCCTTGCCGACCGCGGCGGCCAGCTTATCGTATATCCGCACCGATTGCCGATAAGGAATAAGCGGATCGCGAGTGCCGTGCTGGATAAGAAAAGGCGGCGCATGCTCGGATATGTAGGTCTCGGGATTGGCCGCTTTCACCAGTTCGGGCACTTCCGCAATCGGCGCCCCCAGCAGCAGCGATTCGGGGGAGTCGGGCGCATGATGAATTTGAAGGGGCGTAACTTCTCCTTCGAGAAACAGCTCATCCATCGTCAAAAAGTCGGTCGGCCCGAACCAGTCCACGACGGCCTGCACGCGGCTGTCGTACGCCGCCCAGCCCAAGCCGCCGTTTTCGAGCTGGCCGGAGTGGGCGGAGGTGCCTGCCAAGGCCGACAAATGCCCGCCGGCGGACCCTCCCCACAGCGCGATACGGCTGCCGTCCAGCGCGTAACGGCCGGCATGCGCTTTGACCCATCGAATGGCCGTTTTTACGTCATGGATTTGTGCCGGAAACCGGCTTTCCCCGCTTAATCGGTAATTGATGGACACGACCGCGTATTGACGGGCCAATCCTTCCAGCATCGGCTTCAACTGCATGTCGGTCTTGTCGCCGCCCATGAATGCGCCGCCGTGAACGGCCATAATGACCGGAAACGGTCCGTCGCCCGCATCGGGCAAGTAGATGTCCAGCTTTTGAGCCGGTGAGACGGAGGCATAAGCGAGATCGAGCCATTTGCGCTCAATATGACGGGTATCCGGCGTCGGGAATTGCCCTGCGCCGCGAGGCGCTTCGGGGTTGCGTTCCGTCATGTTATCGCGCTCCTTTCTCGTCCGTTGGTTCATGATCGCCGTTGCGGTCTGCGCCGTTGCGGTCTGCGCCGTTGCCATTGCTCGTGCTTTCGCCGACAGGTCGAGACTCATCCGAACCCTCGCCTGCATCGGCCGCTTCCGGCTGCGGCATTCTTTCCAGCAATCGATCCAAATCGTTTTTCAAATTTGTCATCAGCTCGCGAAATTGCGCCGCTTCGGCGGAATCGGGGAAGGCTCTTGCCGATTCGGACGCTTTGGCCATCGCGATCACCGCTTCCGACCATTCTTTCATCATCGCCTTCAGCAGATGTTTCCCGTGGCGGCCTCCATGCGGGCGATGGCGCCCGCGGCCCTTCCAGTGCGCCTCCCCGTCAGAGCCGGATTGCGTCTGCTCCCGCAAATAAGCCGCACCTTCCTCCGTCATCCGGTACAGCTTCTTGCCGTCCGCATCGGCGGACTCGATCAATCCCATATCTTCTAGCAGCTGCAGATTGGGATAGACGGAACCGGCGCTCGGCGAGTAGAGGCCGCCCGTCTTGTGCTCCATCGCCTTGATCAGCTGATAACCGTGCATCGGTTCCGCCGCCAGTAATTCCAGCAAAGCGAACTTGAACTTGCCCCGCTCAAAAAAACGTTTCCCTTCGCCTCGTCTACCTTGTCCGCCGCGCTGTCCGCCGTGACCGCCATGACGCTCATGACCTCCGTGACCGCCGTGACCACTATGATCGCCGTGATTGCCGTGACCGCCATGACCGCCGTGACCGCCATGACGCTCATAACCTCCGTGACCGCCTTGACCACTATGAACGCCGTGATCGCCGTGACCACCGTGACCGCCATGACCGCCGTGACGTTGCCGGACGAACGAAGCTTCAAACCGCTCATTAAGGCCCCATCGGCGACGCTCCATACGGTAACCGTGTCCATTACGATTGTAGTCTCTTCTCATCGTTGTTCACTCCTCATTACGATATATCGTTTTTATAAGAACATCATATAACGATATATCGTAATGAGTCAACGAATATTTATTAGAAGTATAAGCAGACGCAGCTGACGGTTCATTGCAGATCCGAATATCCTATCGTCCGGCTTAGACGAAATAGGCAAGTGGCAGCCCCGGATGATGAACGGGTTGTCTCCCAAAACCATAGATTTGGCCTCGGCAGCGTCGTATGAACGATTTATCGTTCAACTGCGGGCACATTGCCGCTTTGAAGAACGGATATGAACGATTTATCGTGCAAAACTATTGAACTCGCGGTTCTGCCGGGATGATATGAACGATCTTTCGTTCAAAACGATAGATTTAGCTTGCCGGCAGCGTCGTCATGAACGACTTTTCGTTCAAAACTATACCGTTGGCTGTTCTGGGGCACAATACGATAGAGGTGATCCAATAGGCGGAGTGAAATGGAAGCAGGCAGAATAAAAAAATAAGAGAGAAGCGGCTGTGTCTCCCGGCGTGAAATATGTTCAGTTAAAATGTTCGGTTAATATGTCAGTGAATAGGTTAGTAGTTAATATGTCAGTGAATAGGTTCAGATAATCAGTGAATAGGTTTAGTTAAAATTGTCGGGCCGTGCATGCGGAGGGGAGCGGAGCAGTTGAATGGAAGCTTCATTCTACAATGCGGACCGTCAAGGGGAAATCAGCCAATTCAGAAGCGGGGCGGACAGCAAGAGCCGCTCCTCATTCGGAAACCGCATGCGAAAAGAAGGGATCAATTCCTTCGCGGATACGGGTTCCGGACGGTCGATCCATCCCGCCATGCAGGCAATGGCTCCGATAAGCCGTTCCGGCTTGACGCCGGCGCTGCGCAACGAATCCAGCGTCAACGACTTGTCGCGTTTGGACAATCTTTCCCCGTCTTCGCCGGCGATGACCGGCACATGGGCGAAGGCCGGGGGAGTCAGGCCAAGAGCTTGATAGAGCGACAGCTGCCGGGGCGTGGAATCCAGCAAGTCGGCTCCGCGCAGCACGTCGGTAATGCCCATGGCGGCATCGTCCGCCACAACGGCCAACTGGTAACTGAACATCCCGTCTGCGCGCTTGACGACAAAATCGCCCAGCGCCTCGCCCGCAAACCGCCGTTGTCCCGCCACGGTATCGTCAAATCTCATTTCGTTTTCGGGCATGACAAATCGGAGCGACGGCTCTTTATGTTTGGCTTTGAGCTGCCGCTCTTCGGGCGTAAGAATTCGGCACAGGCCGGGGTAGGCCGGTCCTTCGGAGCTTAATCCATGAGGGGCGCTGCTGATGGCGGCCAGCTCCTTGCGGCTGCAGTAGCACGGGTACAGAAGGCCGGCTTTCTCCAATTTGCGCAGCGCATCTTCATAGAGCTCCTCTCTTAAGCTTTGCAGATAGGGAGCATAAGGACCGCCCACATCCGGGCCTTCGTCCCAATCGATGCCAAGCCACCGCAAATCGTCCATTTGCCGTTCCATATATTCGGGTCGGGAGCGGGGCTTGTCGATGTCCTCGATCCGCAGCACAAATAGCCCGCCTGCCTGCCGCATTTGAAGCCAAGCCGCGAGCGCGCTGAACGCGTTGCCGACATGCAGCAAACCCGAAGGCGTCGGCGCAAATCTTCCGCGTCGCATCGTCATCATTATCCCCCTCCCTTCCCGATATGCAAAAAAGAGCAGCTTCGCCGCTCTGCTCGTTGGATTGTGCCGGTTGTATGCCAGCCTAAGTTTTCGGTTAAAAGGTAAATGGCGGAGCCGACGGGATTCGAACCCGCGGTCTCCTGCGTGACAGGCAGGCATGTTAGGCCTCTACACCACGGCTCCGCATTGTGAAAGCATGTCTTTGAGACACAAGCAGTATCTTACCACGAAGCGGAATGGTTTGGCAAGTCTTCATTTTATTTTGCTCGTAAAAGGAAGGGACGCCCGATTCCCGGACAAGCCGGTTCGCAACCTTCGCCGCTATCCATTCGTCAGTTGTAACAATCGAGGGAATGAACAGAAGGGATGAGATTATGTTCGCTCAAAAATCGCGTTGGCTATTGGCCGCGCTTGCGGCTGCGGCCATATGGACTGCCGGTTGCGCTTCTCCAAATAACGGCGGCTCGTTGTTGTCCCCATCGGCGACGAACGGCAAGCCGGAAGCTGCGGCAAACGCCGGAAACCAGGAGAAGGAGACTTTGATGAAGGAAATTGCCGAAGGCGATTTTGTGTACCGATTGTATGCGGAACGCGAACGCTATAAGGAAGGCGAACAGCCGGCGTTTAAGGCAGAGCTGGAGTATGTCGGACTGGAAAGCTCCGTCACGATCGCCCATGCCGCGTCGCCGTTCTGGTTCTCCATTCTGGAATCTTCTGACCGATACCAATTTGTTTTTGCCATGGATCAGCCGTTGATCCGTACGACGTTGAAGCGGGGAGAACCGTTCCGGGAAACTTACGGGTTCGCGCATGCTCAAGTTAAAGAAAACGAAGACGATCTGTTTGGGCCGCCGGCCGACGTTCCGTTTCCGGAAGGAGTATACTTGATAGGAGGGGCTGCGGATTTCACACAATTGTCCAGTCCCGAAGACGACAGTGGGGAACGAATCAAATTTGGCATACAACCGAAAGAAGGCTTAACGATAACAGTAACCCCATAAAAAGTAACCCAATAAGCTGAAGAAGCGGAGCGATGCCTATGCAAGAAAAAGTCGGCGTGTGCGCCAATTGCGGCGTTGATATTTGGTGCCGGGGCGGATTTTTGCAAGGGGCGGTTCGGGAAGACGGCCGGCTCGTATGCCTTCGGTGCGAGGCAGACGATGAACGAAACGGCCGGTCTTCATCCCTTCCCCTGTCTCCTGAAGTATCGCCGCACCAGTCGTCCTCAAGAAATGAATGATCAGTCCGCATCAGTCCGTTGCCTCAAAAAGCCCGCAGTATCTTACGCCGCTCACTTGTCCCCGTATCCATGCACCCTCCGCATACACCGTTGGGCCCGGCGCGGCGGACGGCTCAAGGCCGGTCAACCGGCTTTGAGCGAAACCGGCCTTGAGCCAAACCGGCTTTGAGTCAAACCGGTCCTGAGTGAAACCGGCCCTGAGCCGAACAGGCCTTGAGCGAACCCGACCCTGACCGAACTTCCTTGAACCGAGTTGCCCTGAACCGATCCGGCTTCGATTTGAACCGTCATTAAGCCGTTGTCTTGAGCCGATCCGGTCAGGAGCCTTCCCCGGCAAGCGCCAGCAGCCTGCGGATGCTGGCCGCAATCCGATCCGGCGACAGCCGGTCCGCCGTCGCTTCCTTCCGGATTTGCTCGATCCGGTCCACCGCTTCCTGCCCTTCCGCGGTCAGCACTTTAATCTCCTCGCCCATCCATCTCTTGACGCTGTCGGCTGCCATGGACAAGTTGTCATGATTGCCCTTGTCCGTGCCGGTCATGCCGCCCAGTCCGTCATGCGGCGAATAACCTTTCCCGGATATGCCTTCGGTTGGGTCCAGCACCTTCCGCTGCACCTCGTCATATTGGGAGGAGGATGCCTCTCGCTTGGACGTCGCCAATACGACCGTATCGTCGAATACGAATACCTTGACGTTCGGTATTCCTTCGCTGCCCAGCCTGGATTCGAGCTGGGCGGAAAAACCGCCGGCATTCAGGCCGGAGCTGCCGATCCGGCTGTAGACGGATGTGCCCATTCCGTTCGAGGTGCCGCCGTGCCGGTTAGTCGTGCGCAGCTTCGGACCGTTTTCGCTGGGGATGACGTTCGGGTCCCGCTGCATATGGGCATGCTGCCTGTTCTCCGCTTCCATATTTCCATTGCGATCGTTTCCGTTCGCTCCGTTGTTATCGTTTCCGTTATTGGCGCAGCCCGTCAAAGCGATGGCCGAAGCTGCGGCGACGATCAGCAGTTTATTGCGAATTGCCATTGTCGTGTCCTCCATTCGTGGTTGGCTTGCCCAAGTTAGGATGGCCTTTTCCCGGAAATGAATATTCATGAGGAGTTGGAAAATAATAATCGGGAAACCAGCCATATCATGTTGAACGATTCGTGCATTTTCTAGTTCAACGTATATTGAAGCATGTCGGAGGTGCGTTACATGGATCGGGAATATATCAGCAATGCGGATAAAGACGGAGGCGGCGGAGCGGGAGGCGGCGAGGGCGAAGCGCCGCGCAAAGGCGGAACCGCCGTCGCAGGCGGCGCCCCGCGTAAAGTCGAGGCGGAAGACCGCTCCAGGCGACGGTTTCTCGTTCATACGGGTTATGCGCTTGGCGGCCTTGTCGTAGGCGGCGCGCTTGGCTCGCTGATCGCCAGAGGAGGCCAAGACAAGCCCGCGCCCGGAGCGCCTGCGGCGGATCAGGGAGAGACGGCGGCGGCCCCGAACTTTAACCGGGCGCTCATGTATTTTACCCAGGAGCAGTTCCAAATCGTCGACGGCGCGTGCGAGCGCATCTTTCCCGAAGACGAGAACGGCCCGGGCGCCAAGGCGCTTGGCGTCGCCTTTTTTATTGACCACCAGCTGGCGGGCGAGTGGGGCTTTAACGCTCGGGACTATATGTCGCCGCCCTTTTACACGGGCGAAAAAACGCAAGGGTATCAAGGCCGCTTGAAGCGAAGAGAACTATTCGACATCGGCATCCGGGAATTGGAAAACTACAGCCTGGCGCAATACCAGAAAGGCTTCGCGGAGCTGGAAGGCGCGCAGCAGGACGAAGTGCTGAAAGCGTTCGAGTCGGACGAGGTGCAGCTGACGACCATTTCGGCAAGCGGCTTTTTCAAGCTGCTGCGCAGCAGTACGCTGGAAGGCGTCTACAGCGACCCGCTTTACGGGGGCAATTCGAACATGGACGGGTGGCGGATGCGCGGATATCCCGGCAATCAGATGAGCTATACGAGCATAATCGAGCAGGACGAGTTTGCCCAAATGGAGCCGAGCAGTCTGCATGCCCATTTGGCTTCTCATTAATCGAGTCGGGAGGACATTATGGCCAGAACATTACCGAAAACGGATGTCGTTGTCGTCGGCGTCGGCTGGACCGGCGGCATCATAGCCGCCGAGCTGACCAGAAGCGGGCTGAACGTCGTCGGTCTCGAGCGCGGCAAGGAACGGAAGACGGAAGATTATTTCATGGTGCACGACGAGCTTCGTTACGCGCTTCGCTACGAGCTGATGCAGGATTTGTCCAAAGAAACGATTACGTTCCGCAGCAACGAAAATATCCGCGCCTTGCCGATGCGGCAATACGGCTCTTTTTTGATCGGGGACGGCCTGGGCGGCGCGGGCGTTCACTGGAATGGGCAAACGTACCGATTCCTGCCCTATGACTTTGAAATCCGGAGCAAAACGATCGAGCGGTACGGCAAAAACAAAATTCCGGCGGAAATGACGATACAGGATTGGGGCATTACGTACGACGAGCTGGAGCCTTATTACGACAAGTTCGAAAAGATGGCGGGCATATCGGGCGAGGAAAATCCGCTCGGCGGCAAACGGAGCAGCCCTTATCCGACTCCGCCGATGAAGTCGACGCCTTCGATCCGCATGTTTATGGACGCGGCCAAAAAGCTGAACCTCAATCCGTATATGATGCCGTCCGCCAACTTGTCCGAAAATTACACGAACCCGGACGGCATCGCGCGCGCGGCTTGCCAATATTGCGGTTATTGCGAACGGTTCGGCTGCGAATACGGCGCGAAGGCCGACCCGGTCGTTACCGTCATTCCGATCGCCAACCAGACGGGCAAATTCGAAATCCGGACGCATTCCAACGTTCGCCGCATTCTGCACAAGGGCGGCAAGGCAACGGGCGTCTTGTACGTGGACGTCACGACGGGCGAAGAAATTATCCAGCCCGCCGACATCGTGGTTGTCACAAGCTACGTGTTCAATAACGTGCGGCTGCTGCTCATGTCGGAGCTCGGGAAGCCGTACGATCCCGTGTCGGGAACGGGCGTTATCGGCAAAAATTACGCCTATCAGGTCATTAAAGGAAGTGCGGCGGGCTTCTTCGAGGACAAGCAGTTCAACACGTATGCGGGAGCCGGTTCGCTCGGCGCCACTATCGACGATTACAATGGCGACAACTTCGACCATTCGAACTTGAATTTCATTCACGGGGGAGTCATCGCCTTAACGCAGTCGGGAATGCGGCCGATTCAGAATAACCCGGTCCCTGCGGGAACGGCGACCTGGGGCAAGGAATTTAAGGCCAAATCGCTTCATTACGCGTACCGGACGCTGGCGATCGGGTCGCAAGGCTCGTCGATGTCGTTCAAGCATCATTTTCTCGATCTCGATCCGACCTACAAGGACGCGTACGGCGATCCGCTGCTGCGCATTACGTTCGACTTCGAGGATCAGGACCGGGAGATGGCTAAATTTCTGGCGGAACGGTGCTCGGAAATTATGAAGGAGATGGGCGCCTCCCATGTCGACTATTTGAAGGAGCTCGGGCCGTACGAGATTATGACCTACCAATCGACGCACAACACGGGCGGTGTCATTGTAGGCGCAGAGCCGGGCACGTCGGCGGTCAACACGTACAGCCAGATGTGGGATGCGGACAATGTCTTTGTCGTCGGCGCCAGCGCATTTCCGCAAAACGCCGGCTACAACCCGACCGCCACCGTCGGAGCGATGGCTTACCGGACGGCGGAAGGCATTTTGAAATACCGGGAAAAGGGCGGCATACTGGTGTAGGCGGCTTAAGCACGAGGGGAGTCCCGCAAGGTTCGGCAAACCTTGACGGAGCATCCCCTTTTTTGGTTTGCCCGCATTGACAAAAGGACGAACCGTTTATAGAATGGTTCAGGTGCGGCAAAGCCGCCTGACATCGAATGTAAAGGATTTTGGTCAAAGCCATGAGTTTTAAAGTGTTGGTTATCGGTTTATATATTATGTTGATCTATTGGCTGTCGCTTCATTTTGCGTTTTTGGACACGCTGTTTTTTCCGACTTTGGGCGCGTTCAGCTTTTTGTTTGTATCGCGTTCGTTCCGCTATGCGGAATTAAGCAAAATCACATGGGGCGCTTTCGTTTCTTCGATGGTCGGCACCGCTTTGTTTGCGGTATATCCCGGCTCCGTCTCGTTGTTGGCGAACGTGCTCATTACGATCTGGATGATTAACCGGTTCAAATGGAACGCTCCGCCGATTGTGGCGGTATCGCTTATTCCGTTTTTTTCGCAAACCGACCGTCTGTGGCTCATCCCGTTGTCCGTGTGCGCGGCCTTGCTTGGGCTGATCGCGTTTCTGTACGCGGCGGAGCGGTTAGAAAGGCGGTGGCCGCAGCTCGCGCCGGCATGGAAAACCCGATCGGCAGCAGAAGCGGACAAGCTGGACATTGCCGGTTAGCGTGGTCCGCCTATTCGAACGCTTTTGCAAGCTGAAGACGCCGGTCCCGCTCGAGCCAAACGACAAAAAGCTCTCCGCCCGTGGCAACGGGCAGAAGAGCTTTTATTTACATTACGCCTCCAACGGACGGCGTCATCCATTCGTTTACGCTTGTTGCCGTCTTTATAGGCCGGCGGGCGGCTAAGGCAGCTTTTTCAAATCGTCCTTTGCGTCGGCGAGGGCAGCGGAAGCGGGGGTTGGATCCTCTTCTACAATGCCTCTCGTCGAGCTGCGGAATTCGCGGAGCGTGTCGCCGAAGGCGCGTCCCAGCAGCGGGAGCTTGGCCGGACCGAATACGATCAGCGCGATCAGCAAAATAACAATTAACCCGGAAACGCCGATGTTGTTGAACATGCCATCATTCTCCTTTGCTCATGTAGTGGGGGAAGGAAGAGCGGGCGCCGGCTTGGCGAACCGCCGCGAAACCAGCAGGCTGATTTCGAACAGCAGCAGCAGCGGAATCGTGACGGACAAATGGGACACGAAGTCGGGCGGCGAAATGCAAGCTCCGACGACAGCCAGCCCGACATAGGCGTATTTGCGCGTCTGCTTGAGCCTGTCGGCCGTCAACAAACCCAGCCGCGTCAAAAACAAAATAACGAGCGGCATCTCGAAGGCGACGCCGAGCGGAAACAGCACGCTGAACAGAAACGTGAAATACCGGTCGATGCCGTACGTCTCCACCGCCCCGACGCTGTGGTTCATGTCGACCATAAACTGAAGCATCATCGGGAAGACGAGGAAATACCCGAACGCGATCCCGGCGGCAAACAGCAGGAAGGATAGCGGGACGTAAGCCAAAGCGCCCTTCGCTTCCGCGTCGGTCAAGCCGGGTCTGACGAATGCCCACACCTGATATAGGAGGACGGGAAGCGCCAGCAGCACCGCAAACAAAAAGGCGCAGCGCAAATAGACAAAGAGTCCGTCCGTAAAGGAGAACACGTTCCACTCCACGGACTCGGCGGACGGGGCGGATTTGATATAGCGCAGCAGATGCGGAGCGGCGTACATGCCTCCGCACATGGCTGCCATAAACCAGCCGCCGGCGACGATCAGCCGTTTGCGCAGCTCCGTCAAGTGGCGGATGAAATCCTCTTGCACGTTCACGTCAACGCCTCCTTCGGTTCAATCCCGCTCATGTTACAATTTCCCATTGCGTGTCTATAGGGTAACCGCCGTTCAGCCGCATTATTCATTCGCCGCCGCGGCATGGAAGGTGCCGGCGGCTTTCTCCGAATCCGCATAGAATGGAACCAATGGGGAATGGTAATAACAGATTTCTCAATTGAATTCAGGAGGGACATGCAATAATGAACGGCAAATGGATGCTGACGGCGGCGGCGCTGGCGTTAACGGCCGCCTTGGCCGCCTGCGGCGGCGGAAACGGCAATGGAGCGGAAACGGCGCCGCCCGCGGGCAATGCAGGCAATGGAGGCAACGGCAATGGCGGGGCGACGGTCGATACGGCGCAAGCGGAGTCGATTTACCAGAATAACTGCGTAGGCTGTCATGCAACCGACCTCGCCGGAGGGGTCGGCCCGAGTCTGCAGAAGGTCGGAGCCGAGATGTCGGCGGACGATATTCGAACGATTATCGCGAACGGCCAGAACGGCATGCCCGCCTTCAAAGACCGGCTGGCTAACGAGGATATCGACGCGCTGGCCGCTTGGCTGGCCACGATGAAATAACGAACGGATCGGAGCGGCGTCCGGGGAATTCCCGAGAGGCCGCTCTTTTGTTTACCGGACAAAGAGCGTAACGAAACTTTCGTATTGACCGATCCAATAACTTCGAGCTATAATGAAATGGGTTTCATGAAAGCCTTTACATAATTCGCGGGGGAGGGCAGGACGAAGATCTTTTGCTGCAGTTCATTATTTTCATTTTTATTCATGAAGGGGAGCGTGCTGAACCGTGAAACAGATCACAAAGAAGAAACCGATGTGGCTTATTTTATTGACGTCCGTCATGCTGTTTGTAACCGCATGCAGCGGCAACGGCGGCAACAGCGGCGGCAACGGCACTAAGCAGCCAACGCAATCGCCGGCCGCGACGGAGGAAGCGCCGGCTGCGACCGAAGCGCCGGCCGCCGATTTGGGCGGAAGAGAAATCCGCATTTCGCACTGGTGGGATGCAACGCCGGTCGGCGATTCCGAAGCGGATGAACTGGCCCGCGAACGAATTAAAGCCGTAGAGGAAAAATATAACGTCAAAATTACGTATGTAGATACCGAATATTGGTCCACGCCGGAAAAGCTGTCCTCTTCCGTCATGGCCAACGATCCGTTTGCGGAAATCGTCCGCCTGCCGGACGGCTTTATTTGGGGCTTGATGCAAGGCGGCTTCCTGACGCCGCTTGAGGATTACCTTCTTGATACGCGCATCGATCCGGACGTTGTCGAAGCGATGAAGTTCGGCGGCGACCATGTATTCGGACTGGAAAGCTGGTACAACCCGAACGACAGCGGCATGTACTACAACAAGCGCATCTTCAAGGAAGCCGGTCTGAAGGATCCTCAGCAGCTGATGGACGAGGACAACTGGAACTGGAACACGATGCTCGATGCGGCCAAGAAGCTGACCGTCGACAACAACGGCGACGGAAAACCCGATCAATACGGTCTGGCCGGCGCGCATTACATCTTCTCGGAGCTGCTGATCGCCAGCAACGGCGGACATATTTACAACGAGGCTACCCGGAAAGTAACCTTCGATTCTCCTGCTGCGATGGAAGCGCTTAATTTCCTTTACAGCCTGTACAACGAGCATAAGGTTATCAAAGAAAACGAAGGCAACGATTGGGAAGACCCGGCCAAATATTTTGCGGAAGGCACCATCGCCATGTATCCGGGCGGATTGTGGGAAATCGAGGGCCGCATTCAAGACAAGCTGAAGGACGAATGGGGCTATGTTTACTTCCCGAAAGGTCCTCAAGCGACGACTTACCTCGACCCGCTGGGCCAAACGGCGGCATACGTCATTCCTAAAGGCGTCAAGGATGCGGAAGTTATCGTAAAAATTTGGGAAGAGCTGCAAGACTTCGACAACTGGGAAGCCAATCGCCGTCTGTCGCTTGAAAACGTGCTGCCGGACGAAACGTCCCTGGCCAACGCCATGAACGACGATGGCAAAGTACAGCGCGTGTACGGCGGACGCTTCGGCGGCCTCGGCGTCAAGGATCAGCTCGATTCCATTACCTCACAGTTCATTAAAGGCGAAGTAACGCCATCTACAGGCGTCGCCCAAGTGATCGGCCAAGCGCAAGCGGCAGCCGAAAAGGTGCTGAGCGGCGAGCAGGACAAGGAAGAATAGAAGCTCAAGCAGCATAATCGAATGCGGCCTGCCCGGTTTTCCGATGAAGGAAGACCGGGCAGTTGCCCGCATGACAAGATTCCGCAAGTTTGCATAAGGGGGGGGCTAGATGAAAATCGCATTTTCCAGAACAACGATCGTCTGGGCGGTCGTCGTTGCCATGCTGGTCTCGATATTGGTGATCCCTGTTAACCGATCCGGCGCGACCGGCGCTCAAGCCGAGGCCAATCCGGAAGCCGACGCTTTGGCCGGCAGCGATTTGCCGGCGAGCGCATCGGCAAACAGCTATGAACAATATTTGAATCGGCATGCCAACGAGGACCGGCCCGACCGGGAAATCGTCATCCAAGGGGCGGACTACGCCGGCGCTTCCGGCATGAACCCGGAAATTATTCATCGGCTCGGCGAAGAGACGGGCGAATTTGTCAGGACGGAAGAGAGCGGATCGCTGGAGTGGGAAATCGACGTCCCCCAATCCGGTTTGTACCATATCGCTATCCGTTATTTTCCGATTGAAGGCAAAAGCTCCGCCATTGAAAGAGAGCTGCTGATCGACGGAGAGCTTCCGTTCGCCAGCGCCAGAAACCTTATTTTCCATCGCGTATGGACTAACGAACGAGAAGAAATCGAGCAAGACAACCGCGGCAACGAGCTGAGGCCGCGCCAAGTCGAAGCGCCCGCCTGGCAGGAAACGCTGCTGCGGGATACCGAGGGGTATTACGAAGAACCGTATATGTTTTATTTTTCCAAAGGCAAGCATAAGCTGACGCTGGTTTCTTCCCGGGAACCGATGGCCATCGATTATATCAAGCTGTTCCGTTACGACGCGCCACCCGCTTACGAGGAAGTGAAAGCCGGCTATGCGTCCATGGGCTATAAGGAAACGAGCGGGCAGCTGATCAAAGTGCAGGGCGAGCACGCAACCGTCAAGTCGTCGCCGACCCTTTATCCGATTACCGATCGTTCCAGTCCTTCCACGGAGCCGTACGACGTATCGAAAATCAGGATGAACACGATCGGGGGCAACAACTGGCGGGTGCCGGGCCAATGGATCGCCTGGGAGGTCGAGGTGCCGGAGGACGGCTTGTACCGCATTGCGATCAAAAACAGGCAGGATCTGCTGAGAGGCATTTATTCGACTCGCACGTTGTGGATCGACGGGGAAATTCCGTTTAAGGAAATGACGCAAATTCCGTTTTATTACGACTCGGACTGGCAGATGAATGTTTTGGGCAACGAGGATGAGCCCTATTTGTTTTATTTGACCAAAGGAAAACACGAGCTGAAGCTGGAGGTCAGCCTGGGGGCGATCGCGCCGCTCATTCGCCAAGTAGAGGCGAGCGTGCTTGAGATCAATGCCATGTATCGAAAAATCTTGATGATTACCGGTAACGTTCCGGATCCATACCGGGATTATCAATTAGATAAACAAATCCCCGACATGGTCGAGGTATTCCAGAAGCAAAGCGAAATTTTGTACGGCGTTTCGGAGGAGCTGCTTCGCCTGACGGGCGAGAAAAGCGACAAAACCGCCACGTTGAACAAGACGGCGTACCAGCTGGCGGATTTGGCGAAGAAGCCGGAGACGGTCCAGAAGCGGCTGTCGCAGTTCAAAATTAATGTGGGCAGCGTGGGAGCCTGGATTCTCGAGGTTCGGGAGCAGCCGCTCGAGATTGACTACATCGCGGTAGCTTCGCCCGACGTCAAGCTGCCGAAGGCGAACGCGTCCGCAGGCAAAAAGGTTTGGCATGAAGTATCGTCCTTCGTCTACTCCTTCTTTGTCGATTACGATACGATCGGCAGCGCTTCGGAAGACGACCAGTCCATTACGGTATGGATCGGGACGGGCCGCGACCAGGCTCAGGTGCTGAAGGCGATGATCGACGATACGTTTACGCCGCTTACCGGCATCGGGGTTAATTTGAAGCTGGTGGGGCAGGACGTGCTGCTGCGCGCGTCATTGGCGGGAGAAGGTCCCGACGTGGCGATGCAGGTGGCGAACGACGTGCCGGTCAACTTCGGCATGCGGAATGCGGCGGAAGATTTGTCGAAGTTCCCGGGCTACGAAACGGTCGTGCAGCAGTTCCGCGACAGCGCGCTCGTTCCGTACCGCTTCGAGGATCAGGTGTTTGCGCTGCCGGAGCAGCAAATATTCAACATGCTCTTCTACCGGAAAGACATTCTCGAGGAGCTTGGTCTGGAGCCGCCGCAGACATGGGACGACGTATACGCGATGATTCCCGTGCTGCAAAAGCATCATATGGATTTCGCGCTTCCGATCGCCCAGACGACGGGCGTGCCGGTGCTCGAGGCGAACCGCGCCTACGCCATGCTGCTGTATCAGATGGACGGAGCCTTTTACTTGAACAACGGGGCCAAGAGCGGTCTGGATACGGAAGTCGGCTTGACGGCATTCAAAAAATGGACCGACTTTTATACAAGCTACAAGCTTCCGCTGATCTTCGATTTCCCGATGCGGTTCCGGACGGGAGAAATGCCGGTCGGCATCCAGGATTATACGTTCTACAACTATTTGACCGTATCCGCGCCGGAAATTAAAGGGCTGTGGGAGTTCATCCCGGTTCCGGGCCTGGAGCAGCCGGACGGCACGATTCGCCGGGACGTGGCAAGCAGCGGAACGGCGGTCATTATGCTCAAGCAGGCCAAAAACAAAGACGCCGCCTGGGAGTTTATGAAATGGTGGGTCGGCAAGGATGCGCAAGTACGGTTCGGCCGGGAAATGGAAGGGCTGATGGGCGCCGCGGCGCGTTATCCGACGGCCAACATCGAAGCGCTCCAGGAGCTGCCGTGGCCGGCGCGCGATTACCGCAATCTCGAGGAGCAATGGCAATGGGTGCAGGGCGTGCCGGAGGTGCCGGGCGGATATTTCACCGGAAGGCATCTGGACAACGCGCTGCGGGAGGTTATCAACAACGGCACGAATGCGGCCGACGCGCTGTACGACTACGTGCAGGAGATCGATTATGAAATTGCGGAAAAACGAGACGAGTTCAATTTGGATTGAAGGGACTAGGGAGGGACTCTTTTGCAGAAAACGAAAATTGCGGCCGAAGTCATGATGCAGCCGAAGGGCGGCCCTGCCGGCCTGCAGGGGAAGTGGGAGCTGTTCGTCAAGGATATGAAGCGGGATAAAAATCTGTATGTCCTGCTGGCTCCTTACATGTTGCTGTTTCTGTTATTTACCGTGCTCCCGGTCATCATTTCGATCTTCTTCAGCTTCACCTATTTCAACATGCTGGAATTTCCGACCTGGGTCGGCTGGGACAACTATGCGAAGCTGCTTTGGAACGACGACGTTTTTTTGATCGGCCTTAAAAATACGCTTATATTTGCGGTCATTACCGGACCGGTCAGCTACATCGCCTGTTTCGTGTTCGCTTGGCTGATCAACGAGCTGAATCCGAAGGTCAGAGCTTTTATGACGCTTGTCTTTTTTGCCCCTTCGATTTCGGGCAACGTGTTTTTTATTTGGCAAATTATTTTTTCCAGCGACTCGTACGGCATTATGAACGGCTTCCTGATGAAGATCGGGATTATCTACGAGCCGATCCAATGGCTGCAGGATCCGCAGTATATGATGGCGATCATTATCGTCGTCCAGCTGTGGCTCAGTCTCGGAACCAGCTTTCTGGCATTTATCGCCGGCTTGCAGACGGTGGACCGCACCCTGTACGAGGCGGGCGCGGTGGACGGCGTCCGGAACCGCTGGCAGGAGCTCTGGTTCATTACGCTTCCTTCGATGCGGCCGCAGCTCATGTTCGGCGCAGTCATTCAGATTACGTCATCTCTGGCCGTGGCGGACGTCGCCATGGCGCTGGCGGGCTTTCCGAGCGTGCAGTACGGCGCCCACACGATCGTTACGCATCTGGTCGATTACGGCACGATCCGCTTCGAGATGGGCTACGCCTCGGCTATTGCGACCGTTCTGTTCGTGCTGATGCTAGGGTCCAATCTGATCGTTCAAAAGTTGCTGAAGAGGGTGGGGGAATAGCTCGATGAAGCTGGCCATACGTCTCAAACGAAGAGTGAACCGGTCCTGGCAGGTCGACCTTATGCTGTTTCTTGTACTCGGCGTGTTCGGCGCTTTTATGGCGGTTCCGTTAATTTACGTCATCAACAACGCCTTCAAGCCGCTTGACGAGCTGTTCATTTTCCCGCCTACGCTGTTTGTGCGAAATGCGACGCTCGAAAATTTCGCGGATTTGTTTCAGGTGATGAAAAATTCATGGGTGCCGTTTTCGCGGTATATATTCAACACGGTCTTTATTACGGCGGCCGGCACGGCGGGACATATTTTGCTGGCGTCCGCGGCGGCGTATCCGCTGGCCAAGCACAAGTTTCGCGGCCATAAGCTGCTGTTTACGGTTATCGTCCTGTCGCTTATGTTCTCGCCGCACGTTACGGCGATTCCGAACTACATGATCATGTCTACGATCGGATGGATCGACTCTTATCAAGCCGTCATTATCCCGGCGTTTGCGTATCCGCTCGGCCTCTACCTGATGAAGCAGTTCATGGAGCAAATTCCGGATGCGCTGGTGGAAGCGGCGAAGATCGACGGCGCAAGCGAATATCGGATTTTCTGGCAAATCGTCATGCCGCTCGTCAAGCCGGCATGGCTGACGCTTCTTATTCTTATGATGCAAATGCTCTGGGGCACGGACGGGGGCAGCTTCATTTACAGCGAGCAGCTCAAGACGATGCACTATGCGATGGGGCAGATCATTCAGGGCGGCATCGCCCGCGCCGGGGTCGGCGCGGCGGTAGCGGTCATCATGATGTCCGTGCCGATCGTCACGTTCGTGCTGTCGCAAAGCAACGTGATTCAAACAATGGCTTCGTCCGGCATGAAGGACTAAAGCGATGGAGGCGAACAGGGGTTGAAAATAAAGCTATCGATTCTGATCCTGACGGTTGCGGCGATGTTCATCGGCATCCATCCGAAGCCGGCCCACGCGACGCCTTACGAAGGATACACCTATTCGTATTGGGGAGAGGCCGTTCGCTCGCCGATCGCCTATCTGCCCGCGCGTACCGTAACGGGGCAGGAAATCGGCACAGGCTCCTGGGCGGCGCCAAACGATATGTTTGCAGCGCCGAACGGCCATCTGTACGTGCTCGACTCCGGCAACGGACGGATCGTCGTGCTGAACCGCGATTTGCAGGCGGTTCGGCAAATTCAAGGGTTTCAAAATAACGGCAGCGAGGACGGGTTCAAAAATCCCGAAGGCATCTTCGTCACGGCGGCGGGCCATATTTACGTCGCGGATACCGAGAACCGGCGCATCGTCGAGCTGGACGACAGCGGGGCGTTCGTACGGGAAATCGGGGCTCCGAAATCGGAGGTCATCAGCGACAGCTTTGAATATTTTCCGCGCAAGGTGATCGTCGACAAGGCGGGACGCATTTATGTGGTGGCCCGGGGCGTCTACGAAGGCATTATCGAGTTTGACAGCGACGGAAAGTTCACCGGGTTTATGGGAACGAACCGGGTGCAATTCGATCCGGTCGATCTGTTCTGGAAGACGGTGTCGACGAAGGAGCAGCGGGAAAAGCTGATCCGCTTCGTTCCGATCGAATTCAACAACGTCGATCTCGACCCGGACGGCTTCATCTATACGACGACGGCCGAAAAAAGATCGACGGCTCCCGTCAAGCGCCTCAATCCATCCGGGATCGACGTGCTTCGCGTCAACGGGACGATCGGTCCGGTGGGCGATTTGAGCCGGGAACGGTCGGCGTTCATCGACATCGACGTCAGCGGCAGCGGCGTATACCGGACGCTCGATTCGACCAGGGGACGCATCTTTACCTATAACGAGGACGGCAATCTGCTGTACGTAATCGGTCAATTGGGCAACCAGCGGGGCACGTTCAAAAATCCGGTCGCGGTCGAGAGCTTCGACAACCGGATCTACGTATTGGACCGCGATTTGGGCAGAATTACGGAATTTGCCGCCACCGAGTTCGGCAAGCTGGTCAACGAAGCGAACGGTTTGTACAGCGCGGGCAAGCACGACGATGCGGCTAAGCTGTGGGAAGAAGTGCTTCGGCTGGACGCGAACTACGAGATGGCGTATATCGGAATCGGCAAATCGCTGCTTCGCAAGGGCGACTACAAGCAAGCCATGAATTATTTGAAGCTGGGCAACGACCGGGAGTATTACTCCAAAGCGTTGACGAAATACCGCAGGGAATATATGCGCGACAACTTCGGAACGTTTATGACGATTGCCATTGGGCTGCTGCTGGCGATTATGGTGCTTCGCCGGGTCGTGAAGATGAGGAAAGGGGGCATGGAACAGAATGCGGTTTCTTAAAGAGCTGCGTTATTCGCTGCACGTAGCTATCCATCCCTTTGACGGGTTTTGGGACCTGAAGTACGAGAACAAAGGCAAGCTTCGGGTCGCGCTGTTCATGCTGCTGGCGGTAACCGTCACGATGATCCTGAACCGGCAGTTCGCCGGTTATGTCGTCAATTACAATCATCCGCTGGAATTGAACAGCATCGACGAGCTGAAATATATCGTCCTGCCGTTTCTGCTCTGGTGCATCGCGAACTGGTCGCTGACGACGCTGATGGACGGGGAAGGGAAATTCAGCGAGATCGTAATGGCCACGGGATATGCGATGCTTCCTCTTGTATTGGTTTATTTGCCCAATACGCTGTTCAGCAATTTCATTACGCTGCGCGAATCGTCGTTTTATTATTTGCTGGAATCGGTAGCGGCGCTCTGGTTTTTATGGCTGCTGTTCATCGGCACGATGACGGTGCATCAATATACGGTAACGAAGACGATTGTGACGATGCTGCTGACCGTCGTGGTGATGGGCGTCATTATTTTCTTGGGACTGCTTTTCTTCAGTTTGATCCAGCAAATTGTAAGTTTCGGCTACACGATTTATCAGGAGCTTTCATTGCGAGCATGAGAAAGGGGGCCTAGCGGTGAAAAGAAGGCTTACGATCATCTTGTCTGCGGCCATAGCGGGCTGCCTGCTTATATCCCAGGGCGCCGGCATGTTGAGGCCGGAAGCGACCGGGACGATTTACGCGTCCGAACCGTCATCCGCGCCGGAACAGGAGACGGCGGCGGAAGAGACGGGCGCAGCGGAGGCGCCGCCGGTCGACGAAGCTGCGGACGGAACCGACACGGAAACGGCGGAGGAGGCCGAACCGGCCGGCGAACAGCCGGACGGTCAGAGCCCGGCGTCCGCGATCGGTGACGAAGAGGTTCTGGCCTCCATGGATTTGGCGGCCGACAACGAGTTTTTGGAACTGTACGTTCATCCGGAAACGACGGAAATCGCGGTTCGGGACAAGCGCAGCCAAGCGGTCTGGTATTCCAATCCGCCGAGCCGCGAGGACGACGCCGTCGCGACCGGCTACAACAAGTCGAAGCTGAACGTGCAATTCGAGATCGCTTATTTCGATAAAGCGGGCAATTCGTTGAAGTACGACAGCTATACCCACAGCGTTCAGAACGGCCAGTTTGTCGTCGAGAAGACCGACGGCGGCGTCAAGATCGTTTATACGCTGGGAGAAGTCCAAAGCGACATCGACGCGATTCCCAAATATATTAGCGAGGAAAGGTTTCAAACGCTTATCCTCGACAAAATCCCGGATGAAACGGAGAGACGGGAAGTCGAAAGGCGATTCAGGCACGACGAGGAAAACGGGCGCTACGAAAGAAGGGACTCCTCGCTGAAGGGCGTCGGCCTGAAAAAGGTGACCGGCATATTCGAAGCGATCGGCTACGACGAGGAGCAAATCGCCATCGACAAGGCCGCTTACGGTGAAGACGCCGGGGGCGGATCCAATGTTCAAATTCCGCTTCAATACCGGCTTGACGGGCAATATTTAACGGTGGAGATCGCTGCCGGAGAGATCGAATATCCGGATATGATGAAGCTTCAAACGATCAGTCTGCTGCCGTTTTTCGGCGCCAGCGGCACTTCGGACGAAGGGTATACGTTCGTGCCGGACGGCTCGGGGTCGCTCATTCATTTCAACAACGGCAAGACGTACGCCGCTCCTTACCGGACTTCGGTGTACGGCTCCGATTTGGCAATCAGCCAATTGATGAAAATACAGAAGGAAGAAACAGCGCGCCTTCCCGTATTCGGGATGAAATACGAGGACCGGGGATTCGTCGCCATTATCGAGAAAGGCGATGCGGTCGCCTCGATCGAAGCGGATATAAGCGGCAGGCTGAACGAATACAACACCGTTTATTCCAGCTATGCCATTCATAACCTGGAGGAAGTGACGCTGACGAACGGATGGCGCTCGAGCACAGTCAAGAAATTTCAGTCGGAGCCGTTCCAGGGCGACATCTCCGTTCGCTACGGATTTCTCGCCGAGGAAGAAGCGAGCTACTCCGGAATGGCTGCCCGCTACCGCGATTATTTGATTGAAACGACGGGCCTGACGCGGCTGGCGGACGAAACCGGCGTGCCGTTCTATGTCGAACTGATCGGCGGCATACCGAAAAAGAAGTTTTTCCTCGGCATTCCGTACAATTCTTACGAGCCGCTGACGACCTTCGAACAGGCCGAAGCGATGCTCGGACAGATGCGGGATATGGGCATCGGCAATATCCAGCTGCGCTATACGGGCTGGTTCAACGGCGGCGTCAATCACGACCTGCCGAAATCCGTCTCCGTGGACAAGAAGCTTGGCGGCGCCAAAGGTTTGAACGGCCTGAAGGCTTACGCAAGCGAGAACGGCATCGGACTGTATACCGATGCGTCGTTTCTGGAGGTCGCTCCGCAAGCGGACGGATTCAAACGCTCGAAGCAGGCGTCCCGCCTGATTACGGGCAAGCTCGCGCAAATTTATCCTTACCGCGCGTCCGACTTCAGGCAGGAAGACGAAGCGGCGCCGGGTTACGTGCTTAGTCCGAAAGCGCTGCCGGGCGTTGTGGACGGCTTCCTGAAAGACTACAACAAGCTGCAGCTGTCCGGGTTGTCCTTGCGCGATCTGGCCGACAAGCTGAATTCCGATTTCAACCGGGAGAACGTCATCGACCGCGAGGAAGCGAAAGCGATCGCGGTGGAGCAGCTGAAACGAATGAACGAGGCGGCGGGAGATATGCTGGTTGAAGGCGGCAACGCCTACGCGATCCCTTATGCGCGGCATATCGTGGAGGCTCCGATGGAAAGCAGCGGCTTTAACATTACCGACGAAACGGTGCCGTTTTTCCAGCTGGTCTTCCACGGATACGTGCAATACGCCGGAGGCGCCTGGAATATGGCGAGCGACCAGGATGCGACGCACAACTTCCTGAAGGCGCTCGAAACGGGCTCCGGGTTGAATTACACCTGGTTCTACGCCGACTCCTCCGCCATCAAGATGACGGATTTCGATGATTTGTATTCCGCCGATTACCGGCGTTGGATCGACGAGGCGTCGCAAAGATACGGCGAGCTGAACGACGTGCTTGGCGGAGTGCAGTCCCAGACGATCAAGGAGCATCGAAAGCTGGCAGAAGGCGTCTACCAGACGACGTATGAGCAAGGACTGACGATTATCGTCAACTACAACGATGCGCCGGCGAGCGTAAACGGCGTAACGGTCGGCGCGAAGGATTATTGGGCAGGAGGTGAAGAGCGGCCATGAGGTTCAGGAAGCTTTCGCTGGAGCAAAAAAACAGATATTACGGCCTTTATTTCATCCTTCCCTGGTTTGCGGGCTTCTTGTTCCTGTTCGTTGGTCCGCTGCTGGCTTCGTTCAGGTACAGCCTGAGCAATCTGCAGGTTACGAACGACGGATTCAGCCTCGACTTTATCGGTTTCGCCAACTACCGGGAAGCCTTGCTGTCGCATGAATCGTACGTACGGATCTTGACGGAATCGGTCATCGACATTTTGATCAACACGCCGCTCATTATTATTTTCAGCTTGTTTTTTGCGGTGCTGCTCAATCAGCGGTTTCGCGGACGGGTATTGGCCCGTGCGATCTTTTTCCTGCCGGTCATATTGGCCTCCGGGATTATCGCCAGCATCGAGAGCGGCGACCTGATGCAGTCCGTCGTCCGAAGCGCGAACGATACGACCGGCGGCGGGCTGTCCGTGATGAAAAACCTGGAGCTGACTGTCATGCTGATCGAATCGGGCATGAGCATCACCTTCGTGGAATATTTGACCGGGGCCGTCAGCCGCATCTATGAAATCGTCAGCCAGTCTGGCGTTCAGATTCTCATTTTCCTGGCAGGCTTGCAGTCGATTTCCCCTTCCTTGTACGAGGCGGCCAAGATCGAAGGCTCGACCGGCTACGAGGCGTTCTGGAAAATTACGTTCCCGATGATCAGTCCGCTTATATTGACGAATCTGGTCTACACGATCATCGACAGCTTTATTAGCGACGAGACGAGCAGGCTGGTGGTCGATACGGCATTCAAGAGCTTCAACTTCGGCCTGAGCGCGGCCATGGCGTGGATGTATTTTGCAGTTATCGCGCTTGTGCTCTGGGTGACGACGGCTGTCGTGTCGCGCAAAGTCTTTTATCAGGATTAGAGTCAACGCTTACGAAGTATGTTTGCTTCGCAAACATTTGAGGAGGAGTCGCATGAAGACGGAAACCGCAGTGAAGGAGCGGTCGGCTAGAGAAACCCGGCTGCAGCGGATGGCGTCCGCCGTCTATTGGGTCGAATTTGCGAAAAAATGGCTGTGGACCATCGTGCGGTTCGTGCTTATTTTCGGCATTTCGTTCGTGATCGTCTACCCGATTTTGCTGAAGCTGTCGATCGCGTTCAAAAGCATGGAAGACTTGTACGACTCGACGGTCATCTGGATCCCGCAAAATATTACGCTTCACAATTTCAAGCTCGTATTCGAGGCGATGAACTATCCGAGCGTGCTGATGAACACGCTGCTGCTGTCGTCGGCGGTCATGGTTTTGCAGACGATCACGTGCGTGCTGGCCGGATACGGCTTTGCAAGGATTAAATTCAGAGGAAGCGGACTATTGTTTGCAGGCGTTATTTTTACCATTTTGGTGCCGGCCAATACGATCATGATTCCGCTGTACCTGCATTTCAAAAACTTCGACGTGTTCGGTCTGATCGAGCTGTTCCGGGGCGAACCCGTCAACCTGATCAACACTTACTGGCCGTTTATCATTTCGGCGGCGCTCGGCATGGGCGTGAAAACCGGCTTGTATGTCTATATTTTCCGCCAGTTTTTCAAAGGGATTCCGCGCGAGATCGAAGAAGCGGCTTACGTAGACGGCGCCGGTTATTTCGCCACCTTCCGCAAAATCATTTTGCCCAATGCGGTCCCTTCAATGGTGACGGTCATGCTGTTTTCGTTCGTCTGGCAATGGAACGATTCGTTCTTTACGAATATGTACCTGAACGAGCCGAAGGTCATGTCTTCGATGATGGCTTCTTCCGGTTATGCGATTGCGACGCATCTCAGCGGAGGAGGACAAGCGGAGATCGCATCCTACGTCCAGGATCCGTTCTTCATGTCCATGATGATGAACACGAGCGTGCTGATGGCGATTTTGCCGCTCATTATTTTGTACGTGTTTGTGCAAAGGCATTTTGTGGAGAGCGTCGAACGTTCCGGACTTGTCGGTTAAGGAGAGCGGGATGAACAGAAAAAGGAAAGTACTGCTGCCGATTGCGGCAATCATTGTGGCGTTTGTTTTGGCGATTGCGCTGTACCGCGGATTCTCGTCCAACAGCACCAATGACATCAACAGTCCCAAAGAGGAGGAAGAGCCCGTGCAAACGATGAAACCGCCGGACTATCGGGTGTCGGTCGACGCGGCGGTGCGCTATCAAACGATCGACAATTTCGGCGCATCCGACGCCTGGTCGATGGACCCGATCGGCAAGCATTGGACGGAAGACAATAAAAACCGCGTGGCGGATTTGCTTTTTTCAAGAGAGAAAGGAATCGGACTGTCGGCCTGGCGCTTCAATATCGGCGCCGGTTCGACGGAAACGGACCAGTCGATCATTCCCGACCCGTGGCGGCGGGCGGAAGCGTTCAAAATGTCGGAGGACGGCGAATACGATTGGAGCAAGCAGGCGGGGCAGCAATGGTTCCTGCAGGCGGCCAAGGATCGCGGCGTCGACACGCTGATCGCTTTCGTGAACAGCCCGCCGGTCTGGATGACGAAAAACGGGCACGGGCAGCCGGACCCGGACGTCGGCTCCACCAATCTGAAGGAAGGCTACGAGGATGAGTTTGCGGCGTTTCTGGTGGATGTGCTGGAGCGTTTCAAGCAGGAAGGGCTGGAGTTCGACTACATCAGCCCGATCAACGAGCCGACCTGGGATTGGAACCGGGCGCATCAGGAAGGCAACCGCTACAACAACGACGATTTGAAGCGGGTAATTCTGGAGCTGTACCGGCAGCTGAAGGCGAGCGGTCTGGACGCGCAAATCAGCGCGCCGGACGGCGTGGAAATTACGGCGCTGCTCGACGACGAATATTACCGGATGTTTGCGGGCGGCGGCCAATACGAGGGCGGCGCCAACAAGCTGGGCACGGGCAAATACCGGGAATATATCAAGGACTTGCTCGGCGATCCCGAGCTGAAGGAAGCGGTCGGCAACAAAATCGCCTCGCATTCCTATTGGTCCGATTACAGCAATCCGGGCGACGACCGGCTAGGCAAGCTGCGGGAATTGCTCGACCAAAATTTGAAGAGCTACGACCCGGAGGCCAAATATTGGGTGACGGAATATTGCATTCTGGGCGACTACGGCCCCGGCCGCGATCTTGGCATCGAGCCGGCTCTGCACGTGGCGCGAACGATCCATTTCGATTTGACGGAAGCGAACGCGGCGGCATGGCAGTGGTGGACCGCCGTTTCCAAGGTCGACTATAAGGACGGGTTGATCTATACCGACTACCAGAGGGAAGGCGACGAGCAGAACATTCTTACCTCCAAAATTTTGTGGACGCTCGGCAACTACAGCAAATTCATCCGTCCCGGCGCGGAGCGCGTTTCGCTTGCCGGGCTTGACGAACGGGCGCGGAGCGGACTGCTCGGCTCGGCTTACGTCCATGAAGGGGAAGGCACCGTCACGGTCGTCTTCGTCAACGACGGCGACACCCGGAAGCAGGTCAGTCTTTCGCTGAACGGCGTGAACCTGCAGCCGGCAACGGCTTTGAGCATGTACGTCACGTCGGGCGACCGCGATCTCGCGCGGGCCGAGGATGTTCCGGTGAACGGAGACGGAACGTTCGAGGCGGTCATTCCGCCGCGGTCCATCGTTACGCTGACGACCGAAGGGAACGGCACGGTGACCTTCGCCGATGCAGCCGACGCCGATGCGGCCGTCGCTGAAACCGGCGGAGCTTCGGAAACGCCGGATGCGCCGGGAAGCGGCGCATCCGGGCAGGCGTCGAGCGGCGACGGGGGGTATGCCGGCTATCTGTTCGCCTACTTTACGGGCGAAGGGACGCCGGACGGCGAGCAAATTTATTTTGCGCTGAGCGAAGGGAACGATCCGCTGCGCTGGCGGGAGCTGAATGGAGGAAAGCCGGTCATCGTGTCCGAAATGGGCGAGAAGGGGCTGCGCGATCCGTTCATTATCCGGTCGCCCGACGGCGGCAAGTTTTATATGATCGCCACCGACCTGAAAATTCACGGGGACGGGAACTGGGGACGCGCCCATACGCATGGGAGCCGCTCCATCATGGTGTGGGAGTCTGACGACCTCGTCAACTGGTCGGAGCAGCGGATGGTCGAGGTGTCTCCGAAGGAAGCGGGCAACACGTGGGCTCCGGAAGCCTTTTACGATGAAGCATCCGGCGAATATGTCGTTTTCTGGGCTTCCAGGCTGTTCGCCGACGAAAGCCGCGAAGGGGATGCGTACCAAAAAATCATGTACAGCAAAACCCGGGATTTCCGCACGTTTACGGAGCCGCAGGTGTACATGGATTACGGCTATTCCATCATCGACACGACGATGATCGCCCATAACGGGCGTCTGTACCGGTTCACGAAGGACGAGCGGGATTTCAGCCCGATGACGCTGTACGGAAAGACGATTTTCCAGGAAGCGTCGGATGGCGTGTTCGGTTCCGAGTTCGAGATGATTAAGCAGGGCGTTCAAGGCATCCGGGGCGTCGAAGGGCCGACCGTATTCAAATCCAACACGGAAGACAAATGGTATTTGTTCGTGGACGAATTCGGCGGCAGAGGCTACATTCCGCTGGAGACGACGGACCTGGACTCGGGCGAGTGGCAAGTATCCGCCGAGTACAGCCTGCCGCGCAGCCCGCGCCACGGAACGGTCATCCCGGTGACGCAGGCCGAATACGGCGCGCTGTCCGCGAAATACGGCGCGGAGAGGTAGCGCCGCCCGTGTGCAGCGCGAGCCGGCGGAGTGCGCGCGGCGCGCGGCCAGCGGAGCGCGTGCGCGACGCAGGGGCAGCGGCATGAGCAAGCTGCGCCTATGGGCGAGCTCTAAGTAACAAAATCAGCATTGCAGAGTTCCTCTCCAGCCGTCGGCCGTGCTCTAAGTAACAATTTTCGTTCAAGTTCATATGGTTGACCTGTTGGCCTCTGTCTGTCCTTGTCACGTACGCAAGAGCGAGAGATGAATCTCCAAGCAATATTCAGAACAATACGGGCAGTTTCTCACTGAGTAATGGATCGATACTCCTTGAGAAACTGCCCGTTTTACCGTTTAAATCAGTTCCGATTGTTTCAGAAGCCGCTCGATCATGACGGCAGCTTCGGCTCTTGTTATCATTTCCCGGGGAGCGAGCATGTTGCCGCTTCTTCCCGTAACAATGCCGGCTTGAACGCATTCGGCAACGCTGCTAAGCGCCCATTCGGACACGTTGGTCAAATCGCTACGGGAACGAAGCGCTGCATCCCAAGGTTGGAATGGAAGTTTAGATTTCAGACCGGTAATTTCCATTGCCCTGGAAAGGATGACCATCGCTTGCTCCCGCGTAATCGTTTCATTCGGACGGAACGTACCGTCTTCAAAGCCGCTTATTAGACGGTAAGCATAGGCAGTTTGGATTGCACTGCTGTACCAGTCTGCCGACTCTACATCCGAGAAAGGAGATTTGCCATGCTCCAGTTTAAGTCCTAGTCCGCGAACGATAATGGCTGCAAACTCGGCGCGGGTAATCCCAATTTCAGGGTAGAAAAGGCCATTGCCGGTACCGCCGATGACCATCCGCGACCCCATATCGTTGACGGCAGTCTTCGCCCAATGGTTTGTCATGTCATTGAATTCCAACGGGTTCCAGACAATGGAATACGTGCTGTTCGTCAAACTGTTAATTTGCGCATAATGCCTGCCGTCAATCAACATTACCTTGGTCGGCACATGGCGAACGGCACCGTCCGGTTCAACGACGACTCCCGTCGTAATTTTATTCGGATCAACGCCTTCCGGTATGGAGATGGAACGCTCCACGTATGCGTTAAATTGCGAGATTTCTTCAATGCGACCGCCGTACTCCGCGCTCACTTTAAAGTTGAGAGGAGCGGCCATCAGCGTAAATCCGCCTTGCTTCGCTGCGGATTCCACCACTTGAATCGTACCAGCCGGCGGCTCGGCAATCTCTATTTTCACCTTGATATCCTGCAGCGCAAGATTCGATCCAAACCGCTTCGAGACGGCTTCAATATCAATTTGCAAGGCGGGCAGGGTGTATGTTGCCCGTTCCGTGCGAATTTGCACGACGGCTTGCTGCGTTTCCATATTTTTGACCATATGTCCGTTCAACTCGCCTATGACCGCGTCGCTCTCTGTTTCGATTGGAATAATAATGAGCGCGCCTTGGCCTTCTTCTTTTAGACGCTTCTGAAGCTTAACTTCGTCTACTTCTATGGTCGTCACTTTCTGCCCGTTTACTGTATCCGTTTTGGCCTTTCCTGCCATTTCTGCTTTGCCGTTTACGATAACTTCGACCGCCGTTTCTGCGTTCTCTGGAGCAGAAGGACCAGACGGTCCGCTCGTGCTGCCATCCGTTCTAGGAGGCGGCGGTGTAGAGTCGCCGACCGTGACGGTGAACGTCGGGTCCGCGCCCGCGCTCATGTCGAAGGTGAATACATGAGGTCCGTTCCCCAGCAAAGCCAGGTATTCCTTTTTAATCGTTACAACATGCGACACCGCATCGTATGTGTAGTTCGCCGCGCCGATGGTCGATCCGCCGAGCAGGATATCGATCAACGTGTTGCCGTTTGGCGATAGCGTCGTCGCCGCATCCCTGTAGCCGACCGAAGCGCTGTACTTATCGAACGAGTCGGCATTCGGATTCAGCGTGCTGTTTTGCGGCGGCGGCGGTGTAGAGTCGCCGACCGTGACGGTGAACGTCGGGTCCGCGCCCGCGCTCATGTCGAAGGTGAATACTTGCGTGCCATTACCCAGCGTCGCTAGGTATTCCTTCTTAATCGTTACAACAT